>Ga0078972_1001452_pt1 | contig 88606 bp, 75 predicted proteins | sample YelNatPaOPGAMG01_FD_67568 | JGI IMG/M metagenome (GOLD analysis project Ga0078972, IMG submission 67568) | Hot spring thermophilic microbial communities from Obsidian Pool, Yellowstone National Park, USA - OP-RAMG-01 (SPADES assembly) (version 2) | ecosystem: Environmental > Aquatic > Thermal... | reverse complement strand
CTAACAATTACTGAAGCCATAGCATGACAACTTTTACTTTGTCTGCATTACAAATACGCCGTTCCATTCTTCGGAGGGCGGCTCAATCTCAAATATTTTGCTGCGCTCTAAATACATCTCGGATGGGTAATCGTCTGGATTGATTTGCAATGCCCTTTCAAAGAAGTTAGCTGCAGCAGACCAATCTCGATTCTTATACCTTTCAAGACCCATGCAATAATAATTAACAACCTCTTTTGTCTTTTCATCAACCTCATTCTGTCTCGAGGAAATGACCTCATATATTTTCACAGGCTTGCTTTTGCCTTTAACAATTATCAAATCTAACTCTCTCGCAAATACCTTATCCTTAACCATCTCATAAGTAAACTCGCTAATCAAAATCCTCGTTCTGTACATCTTATTTGCAGTCTCCAGTCGTGCTGCCAGATTCACACTGTCACCAATTACAGTATACGCAAACCTCTCCTGTCCGCCCACGTTCCCCACTATCATATCCCCGGTATTTATTCCTACGCGAAAATTTAAAATTGGCTTCTGATTTTGCCGCCACTTTTCATGAAGAACACTCAGTTCCTTTGTCATTTCGCAGGCAGCCTCACATGCCTTAAAGGCGTGATCAGGGACATCTACAGGCGCTCCCCAAAAAGCAACTATTGCATCACCAATATACTTGTCGAGTGTACCCCCATACTTAAACACGACTTCAGTCATAGCGCTCAAATACTCGTTCAACTGTTCAACAAGTGCCTCCGGTTGTAACTTTTCACTCACGCTTGTAAAATTGGCTATGTCTGAAAAGAGCACTGTAAGGCGTTTCCTTTCACCTCCCAGTCGAACAAGTTCTGGATTTGCTACAAGCTGGTTGACAACTGCCGGGTGAACATACCTGCTAAAAATTGATTTTATCATCCCTTTTTGTTTTCTCTCCAGGACATACTGATAAACTACAGAGCTAACATAACTAATCATAAATCCAATTGAAGGGTAAATAACGAGCAAAACGAGTCTCTTGTTTACAAATGCGCTAAATGCAATCCTGTATGAAATGTAACTGACAATTATCGTGGCAACGAGAGGCAAAATGACGAGCATGAAGCTCTTTGCCCTCTTGAAATTCCTTACTGTAAACGCAACAACCGAAACTATTAAAGCTCCCAAAAGCATTTCAACAAGATCGAAAACCCATCCCGAGCGTGCGTAAAAATTCCTGTCGATTAAAGTCTCAATAGCATTAGCATGTATTTCCACGCCATAAGCCAGATTACCACCATCAGCATTTGTAAACGGGATTGGCTTCAAATCGCCGGATTCAGGATATGCAGCTCCTACCAAAACCACCTTTCCATAGAAAACTTTCCTTGAGAGCAAATCGTAATAGTCATTAATCTGAATATGATTTTCAGCTTCATCTTTCGTTGTAAACGTCGAATCGTCAAGCACCTGCCATATGTCGTAAGTAGGGAAACTCCCAGATGGACCGGCGTAATTTATCAACATCGAACTCTCGTTATACTTCGGAATCTTATCAGGGCCGAAGATAAAAGAGTTGCGATCATTGGTTGCTATTGCGCTATTGAGTCGCAAATACTTTGCAACTACTTCGAATCCAAACGTCGGTATGGTCTTAAACGTGCTGTCTGAAGTTTGAAATTCAGCAAATGGCATATAGCTACGATAAATGCCATCCGGGTCGTTTCTAACAAATACTATTCCAATCGATGAATCTGTTTTTGCAAAAATGTTATTATAAAAATCCTGGCTTTTTAAGATCTTATACCGAGAACTTATATCTATATCCGTCCGTCCTGCAAGAACAACATTTGGATACCTCTCGAGCACGACCGACAAAAGGCTGTCATCTTGCGAATTCTTCGAAGGCGTGTCGAATACAATATCAATTCCAATAGCTCTGGCCCCAGCTCTCTCTAAATTTTCAATCAATTTTGCGTAATATCTTTTTGGAAACGGGAAACTATTCGGCAGAGCCTCGAATGACTGATCACTGATCTGAACAATAACAACCCTGGAAGTGTCACGTATGTTTACTGGTCCCCTGTACCCAAATCTCTGATCAATTGTCTTGATCTCAGCATTTCTTAGAAATGGAATAGCAATCGGTATTTCCCTGGAGAGTAGAAAGGAAAATAGAGCTGAAAGGAGTGCAATTACGATTGGAAGAGCTAATAAGTTCTTTACTTTCCGTTTCTTGTAAAGAGATTTCATCTTGTAAAGCCAGCCAAATAAGCCGATGACCTTAAAAGGTAAACGAATATACAAGAGATCCGATTACATCTCTCGAGCCACCCACAGTAAAGTAATTAGTGACAAAATCGAGGGAATGCATTTCAGAAACTCGGTATGTAGCCATTAAACTATATCCACCACGAGTAAAATCGCCAAAAGTTGGATTGAAGCTTACACCTACATTTGCCCTACCGCCTGCTATTTGATAGCCAAAGCCCAGGATCAACGATGTATAATTAAAAGATGTTTCTAACCCGTTCTTTGGCGTATTCTTGTTCTTATTGACATTAATGCCTATTGTTGTCCTTAATGGGAATTCCCCAAGATCGCTGTTTAGCACAAGAGAAAAATTCGTATTGGACAAATCAATCCCATATTTGACACGGTCTGTCCTGTTTGTTGTACCCAGAGAAACAATCATCGAATGCCTGAAGTAGAGTTTAAAATTATATGAAGCCTCGACATAATAACGGAGTGTCAAATTGTTCACTGAATACAAGGAGTCCACTGGTAGTGAGTTTTCATTTGCAAAAGAGGAGAAACCTACTGTTATACCAGGAAAATTAGAAAACGGATAATAGGAAACTGCAAGATTAAGAGTGCTGTATTCAGTTGTTGCAAACTGATTCTTTTGAAGGTTGTCAAACAAATCTTCATAGCCAATTGTAAACAAAAGTTGATTGCTCATCAGTCGAGGCCTCAGGAAGAAATTCAAACCACGAACATTAGTTCTGATATAAGGCTGACCAAATGATACGTAATCTGGACCACGATAAACATACCCAATCCGAGCAAATGTGTTAAAGTAATTGAGAGACAAATTGACATCCCATGCCAGGGAGGATAACTTGGTCGGGTCCAAAGGTATGAGGTACTCATTTAACGTTATAAACTGACTGAGAGTTGACAGTGGTACGATTTTGTCTATGTCCTCCGCAACAGTCGAGTGAGTTATCGAATCAATGTCAGCTGCACTCCTGTTTCCTATTAGCGTGTTCTGGTTCAGCATACTCAGTGCTGCTTGGGCACGAAGTTGTATCTTGTTCCCGTCTAAATTGACAGAAAAATCAGAGCCTACTACAGCATTTTGATTTGGAAATTTACCTATGTTGATCGAACCAGCCTCATCAGCAGATTTCAAATAAATCAAACCTAACTGAACTGCATCTCCAAAATTAAAAGCAGGTCTAATTGCAAACAAGTTGCGAGCATACACTCCATAGCTCGTCCGTACATAAGTACTGTCGTTAATTTTCGTAAGTGCAACACCACTTGTATCAAGTGAAAGGGATGAGGCGGAAATCGTATCGAGATAAGTACCGTTGATTCCTCTAATTGTCTGGCCATAAGCTGCATCGATAGTCAAAAAGCCAGCTGAAATCCTCCCTGAAATTCCCCTTACTCTTTGACCATTCATCACTAAACTATTGAAAAAGGGATAACTGTCGCCAAGATTCAACTTGATCCATGGAATGCCTATCGTCACGCCGAAGCGATCTTGTGGCTGACGATAAGATTTTTCCTCGGATGAAAGATGAACTAATGATGATGCAGTTAAAATTCCATAGCTTCCTTCGAGATTGATATCGCCTCGATTGTACCAAGTAGAAACTCCAGATATACTTTCGTTACGAAGCTCGATTTTTCCTATTCCGTGATATGTCAGCGTGGTAGAAGATGCCATTTGCTCCTCCGGGGAGACTACAAAGAATCCCCACGACTTTTCAGAAACGGCTTTGCCTTTGTTGTCGAACAAGACCACCCTTGCTTCATGAACTCCTCTTTTCAGAAAAGTTGGTACTTCTTGAGGGGAATATATCACAATATCTCCACTAACAACGGATTTAGTTGTCACGTCCTCATTGTCAAGAAAGATCTCAGTCTTACTCCTGTCGACAATAGGTGGAGCATAAACCAACGAAACAGATATCATCAATTCTTCCGGACTTATCCGCTGACCAGGAGAAGGGCTTAAAATTAGAACACTATCCTGATTTGAACCTCCCGTGACAATGATTCGAAATGGATTATTTGCGGGGTCTGCTAATGGATATGTTTGCGTCGAACCATTTCTCAAGCTCACCTGGATGTAAACCTCGACATAGGGTTGGACTACACTTGATGCTGGAATTGTGCCGACCAGGCTCAAGGTGTTTCCATCAAGTGCCATCTCTGTTTCTCTGTATTCAATCGTCGAAGGGTCACGATAAAAAAGCACTGCTCCGGTTATATCTTGCAATGATCTAACTGGAGCTCTTATGACAAGTGAAGTACCTGCAACTGGATTTTCAGGTTGCAGCAAATTTACAATGACGCCCTGAGAAAATGCATATTGCGGGACTAAAATAATTAGCCATGCAAAAATGTAAATCATCAGAGAAATATTGCCCCTTTTCTGAGTGATTTTCCAGGTCAACTTTCCCAGTAAGTCAACCATGACCGAATCACATACAGAAATCTTGTTTGTCACTTACTCCTCATATTCAATTATCAATTTGTGCGGTTTCCCTTCCTTATCTTTAAATTCAAATTCTAACCTGTGCTCCTTAATCTCGATTTGATTTCTTAAAGATTCGTATTGTTTCAAATCATCTGAAGTGGAGGGTCTGACAAATATACTCCCGTCACGTTTTGACTCTGCCGTTTGTCCATCCCTTACTTCTACTGACTTTTTACTCAAGTTATTTGTGAATACAACCAAGCCCTTAATTATCGAAAGAAAATCCTCTCCACCGATTCCCACCCTCAGAACCCCCTCTGTTCCCCTGATCGACGCAACGCTCGTTGGGGTTGTGAATTCAAAGTGATCTTTTTCCCTCTTTCTTATATCAAACGACACAACACCACTGTTCACATGCGCGCTTGCGGGGATTTTTTCACCGTAAACCTCGACTTCTGCCTTTGGCCCGACGCGAAGTGTGCTAGCATCGTTGAACTTAATGAGTGCAAAAGATTGGTCATCGGTTCTGACGAGATCACCCGAATAAATTACCTCTCCCTTTTTAGCTATTACCCAGTTTGACACATCTTTCTTCTCTACTTTGTTCTTAATGATCCAGAAGAGTGCTATTGGAGAGCGGTCTGGCATAAAATGAATTGCGGTAACTGCAAACAAAATTACAAGGACAAATTTCACAATTAGGTTTTTCATCCCCCTACTCCACCCTTATCTTTAAATTTTTTTCTTTTTCTAATTTTCTCAAAATTTCAAGTGCCTGGTCCAAAGTTATTGGGTTGCCATCGGAGATTACAGTATTGTCAATAGAAGAAATCTGATTTGCAATGGACATATATTGAGTCATGTTTAGAAACTCAATCAACCCCTTAGTATAAGCGTTAGCAGGAGTGCTTTCTGTCGATGGGGAGGTCAGGGTGAAGCTCCATATTTCACTCTTCTGGGGTGAACTTCTCAATGCAGATGGAGGAACTTCAATATACCAGTAGTAAGTCTTTCCATAAGCTAATGGCCTCACACCTGGTCCACCGGGTGGATAATTGAACGATTTACCCCCAACAACTGTCTTTAAAACTGGTACTCCAGATACAATTTCCTCAGGGTTAGTTTGATATGGAAGCTTTTCAAAAACGGACAAAATCACAGTATCCGCATCGGCTGTCCATTCAAAATGTGGGAACTCTGTTGATACGACATCTCGATCTGCAGGAAGTCTCAGTTCAAGTCTACCAGGATTGGTTACTACTATCTGAGTTTGATAAGTACTCAACGTAGTTTGTTCATCGGGTGTAAGACAACTAATAATAAACTCGTAAATTCCGGCGGGCATTTTACCTGTAGCCATGGCAACATTCTTTATCTTGTCAAATTCGGCTTGGTCATAATGATACCTTTCAAGGTGAATTGGCGGATCGGGACCTGATAGGTCAACATTTGTTATGTACTTAGTTTCTCCCGGTGAAAGTGTAAGAGGAGTACTTGTTGCCTCCGCTATTTCAAATCTTGGCTGGTCAGGCAATGTAACATAGACTTGAACATAGAGTTTCAATTCAACAGGTGTATTTACCAGAGATCTCAAAGAAGCAATGAAAAGTATTTGGGAACTTTTAAAATGCTCTATGTCGAGATCTGCTGCATATATTTGATTTACATTAGGGACGTTCACGGTCAATTCCACCTGGTTTTGCCCCTGTGCAATAGCACAAAACCACACCATCACGAACAATGCTGTCAAAGCCTTTTTCATACGCTCCTCTCCTTCGTACAAACCAATTTACTCTCCTGAAAAATAGATGTCATTGACCGCCGTCACGAAGATGTAAGCACGACTCGTAACAAAAGCTTTCATAGAAATCTTCCTTTATTCTTTCAAATAAAGGAAAGCGAAACGAAAGCTTCATTAGCTCATATCTCAAAAGTGAGCTATATCATTATATATTACAAACGCCATAAACAACAACAAAAGGGCAAAGCCAACCTGTTGGGCATAAATCTTAACTTTCGCGGGAACTTCTTTCCGAAAAACTGCTTCATAAATCAAAAAAGCAAGATGGCCGCCATCCAGTCCAGGGAACGGCAAAATGTTTAAGACAGCCAAACTAATGCTCAACAACGCCATAAACCCAAGGAAACTTATTGCTCCCATTTCAGCACTTTCTGTGGCAAGCTGAGCTATCTTAATTGGTCCACCAACAGATTTTGAAAATGAAACCTTTCCTGTTGCAATTTGAGCAACGGACTTAACAAGGAGTCCAGTTGCATTGACAGTTTGCTCCAATCCCACAGGTATTGCAGAAATGACATTGTAGCTGAACCTTTCTTCCGGTCCTATGTATTTCGTGACTATCTCAATTCCGATTTTTCCTTCGCTGTTTGGAACAGCTGTAATATGTAAATACCCTCCATGCCGAAGGATCTCAAGATCTATGGGATTCCCCTTCCTTGATGATACAATCGATACTACCTGCTGGCTTGTCAAAACTTTCGTCCCATCTATGGAGACAATTTCATCGCCTGGCATCAAGCCAGCCTTAGCTGCTGGCATTCCAGGGGTGACCATATTTATTGAAGCGACTGTATTTGCAGGATATATACCTATAGGTAAATTCGAATTAATTGCCCCTCTTGGTATTTTAATATTAACATTTCTACCATTTCTATCTACTGTCAAATTTAAATCTGATCCCGCATTTTCAATATATAGTGAAGTTTCGAGGTTCTCCCAATTCTTGATTTGTGTTCCGTTTATTTGGACTATTTTGTCACCCTGCATGATTCCATATTTTGCTGCAACAGAGCCCGAATCTACATATCCAATCGTTGTGGTATTGTGAAGGACCCTCCCAGTAGCAAGATTGATTCCGTAAAAGATCAAAAAGGCCAAAAAGAAATTCATTAAGACGCCAGCCGACACTACAATCATGCGCTGGTACATCGGCTTTGACCTGAATTCGCGGGGATCGGGCGGCTTGTTGAGAAAGTCTGTATCCATGCTCTCATCTATCATACCAGCAATTTTGACATATCCCCCTATCGGTATCCACGAAATGCAATAATCCGTTTCACCAATTTTCTTCCCAAATGCCCTGGGTGGAAATCCAATTGAGAATGTGTCCACTCTCATTCCTGAGATCTTTGCCGTTATAAAATGACCAAACTCGTGTACGAGCACAAGAACCCCTATAGTAATAACAAAGTACAAAATATATGAAAGTATCATTATGCCTTTACCTAATTAACGTTGGTGTTTGATTTTTCAATTACAAACTGACGTGCAGCCCTGTCTGCATCAAAGATATCCCCCAGCTCTGGACAGGCTTTTGGCTTGATATTTTCTAATGCCATCTGAACAAGCCTGGCAATGGAGGTGAACGAAATTTTCCCATCAAGGAACAATTGCACCGCTGCTTCGTTTGCACCATTCAAAATTGCTGTTGCTGTACCACCAAGCTTCAACGCCTCGTATGCAGATTTTACAAGTGTGAATTTGTCCAGGTCTGGCTTCATAAATGTCAACTGGCTTATCTTGCCAAAGTCTATTCTCTGATATTTCGATTCTACACGTGAAGGATATGTCAAAGCATATTGAATTGGAATCTTCATATCAGGTACCCCTAATTGAGCCTTCACCGAGCCATCTATAAATTCAACCATTGAATGAATAATTGACTGTGGATGTATTACTATTTCAATTTTTTCAGGCGGAATGTCAAACAAATAATGAGCCTCTATAACCTCGAGCCCCTTGTTCATTAGAGTTGCTGAATCTATGGTAATTTTCTTCCCCATGTTCCAGTTGGGATGTTTAAGTGCCTCCTCTACAGTAATTGTTCCCATCTCGGACCTGTCACGATACAAAAATGGGCCCCCAGATGCTGTTAGAATTAGTCTTGCTATCGACTCCTTTTCTTCGCCAGAAAAACATTGAAGAATTGCACTATGCTCACTATCAACCGGAAGTATCTTTGAATTGTTTTCATCTGCTAATTTCTTCACAAGCTCACCAGCAACAACAAGCGTCTCCTTGTTTGCAAGGGCTATTATCTTACCCGATCGAATTGCCATTAAAGTCGGCTCGAGTCCAGCAAAACCAACAAGGGAACTTAATAGCACATCAAAATCGCCATACTTCATCACTTCCATTAACCCGTCGCGTCCAGAATATACCTCGAGCCTCTCACCGTTCAGGTAAGTCTTAAATTGTTCAGCCCTTTCTTCATCTATCACCACTACACCAACAGGCTTGAATGCCTTGACCTGCTGGTATAACAAATCGATATTTCTGTTTGTAATTAGATAATTGGCATGATAGTCCTGGCCGTGCTCATTCATACTGCTAATAACATCAAGACTACTCTTGCCAATAGAACCGGTGGAGCCTAATATTGCAATCCCTCTCATGGCTAATTTTAAACTAATTTACTTAAGGAGTATTCAGAAAGCAAATTGAAGAACTGTCGGGAACTTTTCTCACTGTAGATTAATGTTGAAAGTAATGCAACAATTTTTGATATTTTAAAAAAGGAGGAAATTATGGAGAAATTAGAGTCATCAGGAACCCTTATCATAAGAGTCATACTTGGCATTATCATGCTTGCTCATGGATATGTCAAGATATTTGTCTATGGATTTGGAGGGGTTGGAGCTGCCTTTACCAACATGGGGATCCCATTAGCTCACTTACTTGGACCATTGGTAGCAGTCCTCGAGTTTTTAGGAGGATTAATTCTCGTCCTTGGATTTTTGACAAGGTGGGTCTCACTTCTCTTTGTTATTGAATTCCTCGTTGCCATTTTCAAGGTTCACATTCCACAGGGTTTTTTCATTGGAAAGGGCCCAGATGGAAATTTCCACTATGGGTTTGAGTTTCCCCTGTTGCTATTGTTCCTTTTTATATCATTCGTCATAACAGGGCCTGGCAAATACTCAATTGACTACATACTTTCAAAGGGAAAGAAGAATACCAATTGAAAAAGCTCTTTATTCTCTCACTGTTTGCTATTGCAATGGGATATGTGGAATCTGCTGTTGTGGTTTACTTGAGAGAGCTGTCGTCCACTAACCCAGCCCAGCTGTTCCCAATGACATTTCTCAGTCCGCGAATTGCTCTGGTCGAATTCCTGCGAGAAGCAGCAACTATCATAATGCTGGGTTCTGTAGCATCTATTGAGAATGATCAAATCTGGCAGAAATTCTTCAAGTTCTCATTTATGTTCGGGATCTGGGACATCAGTTACTACGTATTCTTAAAAATTATAACAGGATGGCCAGGTAGCATATTCGATTTTGATATACTGTTCTTAATACCAATCGCATGGATAGGACCCGTCATTGCCCCGATATTAATTTCAATTCTCCTCTCGGTTTCATCCGTTCTCATTCTAAGAAGGGCAAATTCAAGTAACCAGGCGATTAAAATAAGAAAGTTGGATGTCTCTTTGTTCATAATTGGAAGTGCCTTCGTGCTCTTTTCATTCATGAAAGACGTCGCATATATTTTATTTAGAACCGGCGTGGAAGGTCTGAAAAACTGGACGCCAACATCTTTTGACTGGACTCCTTTCGCCATTGGTTATATTTTTATGATGTTATCTGCCGCGCGAACAATAACCGGCGGATACAAAATCATAATCCGATCGGAGGTAACAAAATGACAAACAACCTCGACGAAATACGGAAGCAAAAGGAAACCTGGAAATCCAGGGTCAGCACATCAGTGACCAGATCCGTAAAATTTACAACAATAAGTGGTGAACCGATAGAAATCCTTTATACGCCAGACGATGTCGAAAAGATTAACTACTTGGAAGACATAGGATTCCCTGGCGAGTTTCCCTATACAAGGGGAATTCACCATACAATGTACAGAGGCCGTCTGTGGACAATGCGACAGTTCGCTGGATTCGGAACGCCAGAAGACTCAAACAAGCGTTACCATTACCTCCTTCAAAACGGACAAACCGGCTTGAGCGTTGCTTTCGACTTGCCTACGCTGATGGGAAGAGATGCAGACGACCCGCTGTCCGAAGGAGAAGTTGGTGTCTGCGGGGTATCTGTCAGTTCACTTGCAGATATGGAAATTCTGTTCAAGGGGATCCCTCTCGATAAGGTTTCAACCTCTATGACAATAAATGCTCCGGCTGCAATGCTCCTGGCATTTTACATAGCTGTTGCTGAAAAGCAGGGGGTTAAAAAGAGCAGTCTCAGGGGTACAATTCAAAATGATATCCTCAAGGAGTATATCGCTCAAAAGGAATGGATTTACCCCCCAGCTCCATCGATGAGAATCATCACCGACATGTTTAAATATACCACCCAGGAAATGCCCCTGTGGAATCCAATTTCAATTAGTGGATACCATATACGAGAAGCAGGATCTACTGCGGTTCAGGAACTGGCATTTACACTTGCTGACGGCTTTGCCTATGTTGAGGCGGGTATTGCAGCTGGTATGAATGTCGATGAATTTGCTCCGCGCCTGTCATTTTTCTTTAACTCACACCTTGATTTCTTTGAAGAGATAGCAAAATTCCGTGCAGCCAGGCGAATTTATGCAAAGCGAATGCGTTATAAGTACGGTGCAAAAGACCCGCGCAGCTGGACACTCCGATTCCACACACAAACTGCTGGGTGCTCTCTGACCGCCCAACAACCCGAGAACAATATTGTCAGGACTGCATACGAAGCTCTTGCTGCTGTCCTCGGCGGCACACAGTCGCTCCACACGAATTCAATGGACGAAACCCTTGCGCTGCCAAGCGAAAAAGCTGTTACAATTGCTCTGAGAACTCAGCAAATACTGGCATATGAAATTGGGGTAACGAACACTATCGACCCTTTAGCCGGGAGTTACTTTGTGGAAGCCCTGACAAACAAAATGGAAGAAGAAGCCGAGATGTATTTCGAGCAAATTGATGCCCTTGGAGGAGTCATCCCGGCTATCGAACAGGGATTCTTCCAGCGTGAAATTGCAGATGCAGCATACCGCTATCAGAAGGAGCTCGACAGCAAAGAAAAAATAATAGTTGGCGTTAATGATTATGTCCAGGAAGATGAAAAAATTGAGATCCCGCTTTTAGAAGTTCCAAAAGAGGTAGAAATCGTTCAGAGAAAAAGGCTTGCAGAAGTAAGGCAAAACCGCAGTAATGCCGAAGTGGACGATGCCCTATCTGAACTCAAAAAGGCTGCTGAAAATGGGTCAAATTTGATTCCCTATTTGCTCAACGCTACAAGAGCATATGCAACACTGGGCGAAATGGCAAATACACTCAAAGAGGTCTTTGGAGTGTATGAAGAGCCAGCCGTGTTTTAAGTTCACCAAATCAAAGCCTAAGTAATGGACGGCAGTGATGTTATAAAAACTTTTTAATATTTTAGTTGACAAATCCCGTGTAATCATCTATATTTCTTACGATACCAACCAGTAAACTCTGAGGCAAATGATACTAAAAAAAATTCTTTTACCGATTCTTGCACTGGAGGTGGCTTTTTTTGCCTTTTCCTGTGCATCAGATCCGCAGATCCAGAAAGTTGAACAGTCAGCGCAAATTGCTCGAGAAAGCAAACCTTCCAGCCAGCTGGACAGTACAAAAATACACAATTCGCTGGAGCTCAAGCGCGAAGCGGTTGTTCAACAAACACGATTTTCAACAATTTACTACGGGATAGACAGCATTTTGAGCGATGAAGATGCAGTGTCCCGACTACTCTCATTGGCAAGAAAACACTACGAAAATGCGCTTCGCCTTCAAAAGTCTGGATCGACCGACTCCTCTGCAGTTGAATTTGAAAATGCCATTAACGTACTAAACGATCTGAGCTACTATCCTGATATCGAGGGAGACACCAACTTTGTCAGACTGAGCAGCAGGATAATTAAAGACTACGAACGGTATATCTCGTCAGTTGAAAACCTCGGACCGGGAACTTCGGTTTTTGCGCTCCAAGAAAAGCTTTCGCAGGTTCTCGACTCCATTAAGGTTCCTCCATCAGAATTCAAGAAGGAGATCATACCAAAAACAACTATCCCGCTCGTAATGAATGAGTATGTCGAACAAAACATAGAATTCTTTACCACGCGCGGGAGATGGCATATGCAAAACTGGATAGACAGAGCTGGAATTTACATGCCTGAAATGAAGAAGGTGTTCAAAAAGTACGGTCTGCCTGAGGAGCTTGCATACCTGTCAATGCCAGAGAGTGGACTAAATCCAACAGCCCGATCATGGGCCAATGCTGTAGGTTTATGGCAATTTATCCGGTCGACAGGTAACCTCTATGGCCTCCGTGCAAATTGGTGGTATGATGATAGACGTGATCCAGTGAAAGCAACAGAAGCAGCAGCACGACACTTGAAGGATCTTTATGACTATTTTGGCGATTGGTATCTTACAATTGCAGCATACAACTGCGGTTCGAAGTCTGTTGACCGCGCCATCCGACGCAGCCATGGGAGCAGAGACTTCTGGGAAATCAGAAAGTATCTTCCCCGAGAAACCCGCAATTATGTCCCCCAGTATATTGCTGTAACCCTTATTGCACTTAACCCAAAGGAATATGGATTTTCTGACTCCTCAATAGCTACTCCAGTCAAGTGCGACACTGTCCGAATACCAGACAGCATCGACCTCAGAGTCCTTGCCGATGCCACTGGTGTCCGTCTTGACACTCTGATGGAACTAAACCCTCAGCTTGTTCATGCTGTGACACCCCCAAATTTCGATGGAAATGGATTCCCGCTCAATGTACCTGAAGGTACTGCAGAAAGCTTTATGCAGAGCTACGAGAAAATTCCGGAATCAGCAAAATTGACATGGACATTCCATCGCACTGTAAGGGGGGAGACCCTCTACTCCATTGCACGAAAATATAGAGTTTCTCTTGCATCACTCAAGAGATCGAACGATTTATCGTGGCGGACCAGACGGGTTAGGCCAGGTACGATTCTGGTAATCCCTGTAAGAAGCTCTTACTATGCATCTGAGAGAAAAGGGAGGAGGATTTCACCTGACATAGCAGAAGAAAAATCCGTACGTGGCAGAGCAAATCCAGGGGTACATATTGTACGACGTGGCGAGACACTTGAAGAAATTGCAAGTTCATATGGAATGACAGTTGCTGAGTTGAAGAAGATTAACAAACTACATTCATCTTTAATTCGTGCGGGGATGCGCCTTAGAATATCCTCTTCAACCCTTCTTGCAGATAGAAAGATTGGGAAGTCGACACGAAAAGCTCACTCTCCGACGAGTAACTCTTATGTGTTTCATAGAGTCAGGAGGGGAGAATCTCTTAACAGAATCGCATCGATTTACGGAGTGTCCGTTGAGAACTTACGTGAATGGAATGGATTAATGAACAACCGCATTCGCATAGGTGAACGCCTCCGTATCCTTTCACCAGCAGTTTCAAGTGCTAAAGGAGACAACCAGCTTGCAGACGACTCTGATTCGAAAATGATTTATAAAGTGAAAAGCGGCGACTCCCTTTGGAAAATCTCAAGAAGGTTTGGCGTTCCAATCAGCAGTCTTAAAAAGTGGAATGGAAAAATCAATGAAATTCATCCAGGTCAGCAATTGATAATCTATAAATGACGTTTGCTGAAAATCCACTAACGGGCAAAATAATAACAATTTTTGGAAGCAGCAGACCAAGGCCTGGAGATCCAGAGTACTCCTTTGCTGAATCTCTAGGCGAAAAGATTGCCTCTTCAGGAATGTCGGTCTGCACAGGTGGTTATCGTGGCATAATGGAAGCAGTATCCAAAGGTGCTTCCAGACACGATGTCGAAGTAATTGGAGTAACAGTTGATACCTTTTCTCGTGAACCAAATGAGTATGTAAACCTGCAAATACATACTAAATCAATTTACGAAAGGTTACAAAGACTCATAGAATTGGGAGACGCGTATGTAGTACTCAAGGGAGGGACGGGCACGCTGGTTGAGTTGTCTCTCGCCTGGGAACTAATTAACAAGAACATCATCGCTGAAAAACCGATTATTATAGCCGATGAATTCTGGAAACCAATTATAGATCTCCTCGACAGGGAGCTTCAGTTCGAAGGAATGATGTCGTGCACAAGATTTGTAAAAATAGTGAAGGGTGTTGATCAAATTACAGAAGCCATCAAGGAGTCGATCTTGAAAAGCTCGGTCAAATGATTATTTTCAACCCCTGAATATCTTGACGATTTCATCAGCAGCCATGCCCGGACTGAGATGGGTCACATCAATCCAGTGAATCCTTTTGTCCTTCCTGAACCATGTCATCTGCCTTTTCGCATAACGTCTTGAATTTCTCTTTATAAGATCAATCATCCGTTCCCTTGATATTTCCTTATTCAAATAAGAAATCACTTCCCTGTAACCAACAGTCTGCAGAGCATTAAGTGCTGGACTATATCCCATCTCAAGAATTCTATTAACCTCTTCTTCAAGTCCGCTCAAGATCATTTCATCAACCCGAGCGTTTATTCTCTTATACAACTCTCCACGTTCTACGAACAACCCAATTTGAAAACTCGAAAAATCAGGAGGATTTGGCTTATTTTTTCTTAGGACCGATAGCTTTTCCCCTGTTGAATAATAAACCTCCAGTGCTCGGAGAATTCTCTTGTAGTTTTGTGGAATTAACCCGTCTGCTGCTTCAGGATCAATTTCTCTGAGTTCATTCAATAGCTTTGACGACCCCTCCTTTTTTAAACGATCTTTCAATGAATTTCTAATATTTTCATCGATCTCTGGAGAATCAAAAAGTCCATCGATCAACGCCCTGACATACAACCCCGACCCACCAACAACAACAGGTTGCCTGTTGCGCAGGAATATCTCATTTATCACTCTTCGAGCATCGTCACAGTATTTCCCTGCGCTCATCACTTCAAGAAGGGACGCTGTCCCTATAAAGTGATGCTTCACTTTATTCAAGTCATCTTTTGTTGGTTTAGCAGTTCCAATGTCTATAAGTTCATAAATTTGCCGCGCATCTGCAGAAACTATCTCTATGTCTAATCTCTTGCTTAACTCCACTGCTATCTTAGTCTTCCCGGCGCCTGTTGGCCCAACAATAACCAAAACAGTACGCTCACCCATCTTTTTCCTGCCAGCCTTCTCTCCCGATCAGAGGAACAAACTTGAATTCGTACCTGTTTTCAACATCAAATTCGCCTGCCTCACTCTTCTTGGTGACAATTTTCATTTGCTGTATCTCGTATGTTCCGACCGGAATGACCAACCTGGCACCTACTTTAAGTTGCTCTACAAGCGTCATTGGAATCTCAGGTGCACCAGCTGTTACTACTATACCATCAAACGGAGCAAATTCCCTCCAGCCTATTGTACCATCGCCCACTTTTGAGACATACCGCATGTTCAATGAATCCAGTATCTTTCTAGCATTTTGCAACAAGGAAGGAATTCTTTCAATCGTAAACACCCTGACACCCATTGCGCATAAAACAGCGGTTTGATATCCACTGCCAGTCCCAATTTCCAAAACCTTGTCATATTCTTTAACGTTCAAAGCTTCGGTCATAAGTGCTACAGTATAAGGTTGTGATATAGTTTGTCCGTCACCTATAGGAAGAGCAGCATCGTCGTAAGCATGATTTCTGAGAGGAACAGGGACGAACAGGTGTCGTTCAACCTTCATCATTGCAGAGAGAACTTTCTCATCCTTAATTCCTCTTTCCCTCAAAAGGTCAATCATAGCTTCGCGAGCTTCGCGATTCTTATCGAGTAATTTTTCTTTTGCCACGGTAAAAAAATGATTTTATGAAAACTTTAATGAACCTGAATATATCAATTATATGAATGCTGCTTTTGGAATTGTTATAAATTGTTTTAATTGGTACAAATCCAATTGAAAAACCGCTCAATCCTGCTTTAAGAAGGATATCTGATTCATAATCATAATTTGCGCATCTGGAACCAATATGTTCGAAAACTTTTGCTTTGAAAACACGAAACCCACACTGACTGTCTTCAATTTGCTTCCCTGTACGAATCGAGATAAGATGAGAAGTCAACCAGTTAGATAGCCACCTGTGAATGGGCATTTCAGATCTTGATATAGTTCGCTTGCCGACGACAATGTCGAACTTTTCAATTGACTCGATCATACCAGGCAAATCGGATGGATCATGCTGCAGATCTGAATCCATCGTAACAATAATTTCATAACCTAACTCGATAGCTTTTTTAATCCCATCGCTAAGCGATCTTCCCTTACCTCTTCGAAAATTATGCGTCAAAGTCCAGACCCCTCTGCTTCTGGCAATTACACCTGTCCCGTCGGTCGACCCGTCATCCACAACAAGGATGTTTTCTGAAGATGTCAACTTCGATAATTCATCTATTAGTTGACCAATTGTAAACGCCGCATTGTAAGCGGGTATGACAACAGCAAATCTACGCATCCTCTGTTGTCGGTTTCATCTGCAATTTCACCCCTTTGCCCTTGTTGCCCGGGAGGGTCTCCCGCAGTCTCCTTCTCAGTCCCTCAGGAGATAGTCCGCGCGTCAATATTCCATCCTCAGCGACAGAAATTGTACCTGTCTCTTCCGAAACTATAACCACCACAGCATCACTTTGCTCCGACACCCCCAGCCCTGCACGATGCCTCATTCCAAGAACATAGCCTCCAATTTTTGTTGTGGAACTGAGTGGCAACGTACATCGGGCAGCTTCAACAGTGTCCCCACGAATCACCACTGCTCCGTCGTGAAGAGGTGCACGTGGATTGAAGATAGAAACCAGTAAAGGCTTCGACACTTTTGCATGAATTTCCTCCCCTGTCTCGACGATCGTACGCAATGCACTCCCTCGACTAATAACCATTAGGGCACCTTGCTGCCTATTGCTCAGTTCAGCAGCAGCATCCGCAATGTCGTCCACCGTCTCGCTAATGTCTATATGTATAAAAAACCTGACAAGACTATTTCTTCCAAAATAAAGGAACAGTCGACGCAACTCAGGTTGAAATAGCACAATGAATGCTATCACCCAGATGTTCGTCAACGTCCCGAGAAGCCACCCGAGCGCCCGCATTCCCAGCGCCTGTGCAGCGAAGGAGAGGGCAAGAATCATCAAAAGGCCGATGAATATTTGAGCCGCAACCGTCCCCCGCATTACCTGGTACAACTTATAGAATATGAACGCTACTATAGCAATATCGACCACATCAAGTATCGAGAAACTGATAAAGCCAACCTTGAACAGCTCCATCAAACTCGTTCCCTTCTGATAGCATCAACGACTCTCGATACTCGAAGCATTTCCTTTACATCATGCACTCGAACAATATCAGCTCCTTTCATAATGCTTGCTGCTACTGCCGCAGCAGTTCCTTCGAGCCGCGACTCGACTGGCATGCCGAGTATTTTGCCAATAAATGATTTCCGTGACACTCCAATCAATACCGGAACCCCAAGACTTCTAAACTCATTCAGCCTGTCAATTATGACTAAATTTTGCTCGAGTGTCTTACCAAAACCTATCCCAGGATCTATCATAATTTGTTCAATCCCCGATCTCCTAGCCCGCTCAACGGACCGTGAAAGGTATTCAAAAATCTCTTCAATCAAATCTACATACACAGGATTGTCCTGCATGGTCTTCGGATCACCTTTTGTGTGCATTAGCACTACAGACGCTCTTTTCTCCGCCACCACCTCAGCCATTCTATCATCAAACGTCAAGCCGCTTATGTCATTAACTATGTTCGCCCCAGCATCTAATGCAGCTCTGGCAACGTCAGCTTTGTAAGTGTCAACTGAAATTGGAATTGTGCTTCTCTGACGAATCTTGGTTATTACAGGCAACACCCGCGCAAGCTCTGTCTGACTATCGATCCTTTCAGAACCTGGACGGGTCGACTCGCCGCCAACATCTATTATATCTGCACCATCTTTCACCATTTGCAGTGCATGAAGCACAGCATCAGTTTGATCAAAGAACCTCCCACCATCGGAGAAAGAATCCGGTGTTACATTCAGGATGCCCATCAAAAATGTCCGGGTGCCAAATTCAAAACGTGATGTGCCAAAAACATACTCTATCCTGCGATCATGGTTAAACGATTCCAATGCAATTCCCAGCTTTTGAGAAAATTCCAACATCATCGGATCGCTCGAAAATATCTTGACGAGTTCATTTGCAGCTGCCTTCTCCATAAAAACCAGCACAGACAAACTCCCGTGGATCGGATCCTTGCCAGCAACAAACTTCCCGCCAAGTTTGTCAGCAGAGGATGAAATCAGCGGCACGACCTCCTTCTGCACGTCGTCAATCCGCAAAAGAATCCCGTCAAGCATTTGCGCTGCCAATTCTATGTCTTCTGCGCAAATGTTTTCAAGATTGGCTTTGACAGCCTTGTAATTGGTTAATTGTACAGCTCTAATAAGCACAGGTGGTTTAATTTTTTCGGTTTCATAAAAATATACGAACCTTCGGGCGGAATTACTATAACGATTTGAATCTCAATCTTTAATTGCCTTGTAAAATTTCATCTTCAAAACTAAATTTTTCAAACAAAAAGAGAGTTGATCATGCCTGAAAAGTTGATTTTCGAAATCTCACGCAAGGGCCGGAAAGGTTACTCACTTCCCAAAAACGACCTGCCCGAGGATAAGTTGATACCAGAGCAGTTTCTGAGAAGAACGCCTCCTGAACTCCCTGAAGTAAGTGAAAATGAGGTGGTCAGGCATTTTGTCAGACTATCCACGATGAATTATCACATAGATAAGGGCTTTTATCCTCTTGGATCATGTACAATGAAATACAACCCTAAAATCAACGAACTCACAGCTGCATTGCCAGGATTTGCTGATTTACATCCATTGGAGCCGATATCGGCAGTTCAGGGTGCCCTTGAGTTGATGTACAATCTTGGAGAGTTGTTGAAGGAAATAACCGGAATGGATGGAATTACACTCCAACCGGCTGCAGGAGCCCAGGGCGAATTGACAGGTATAATGTTAATACGTAAGTACCATGAAATGCATGGAAGACCAAGGACAAAGATACTCGTACCCGATTCTGCACACGGAACCAACCCTGCGAGTGTCACTATTAGTGGATATAGGGCTGTGAGTGTGAAGTCAAATGAATATGGCACTGTAGATCTCGACGACTTGCAGAAAAAATTGGACGAGGATGTTGCAGGAATGATGCTGACGAATCCAAATACACTTGGAATCTTCGAGCGCGATATAGTCAAGATCAGTAAAATGATACATGATATTGGAGGACTGATGTATATGGATGGCGCCAATTTAAATGCCATCGTCGGCATTGTTCGTCCAGGCGACATGGGATTTGATGCCGTCCACATAAATCTTCACAAAACATTCTCGACCCCACACGGCGGAGGAGGACCTGGATCAGGACCTGTGGCTGTTACTGACAAATTGAAGAATTACCTCCCCGTACCAACGATCGAAAGAAATGGGGATAAGTTTTCATTGAACTTTTCAAATCCGCACAGCATTGGAAAGGTTCATTCATTTTTTGGAAATTTCGGAATGATGGTTAGGGCATACACTTACATTATGATGCATGGACCAGATGGGCTCCGCAACAACAGTGTCAACGCCGTCATAAATGCAAACTACCTCCTGAACAAACTAAAGAACAACTTTGATGTACCATACAAAGCCACGCCAATGCACGAGTTTGTGCTCTCCGGCGACAGGCAAAAGAACAGAGGGGTGAAAACACTCGACATTGCAAAACGACTCCTTGACTATGGTTTTCATGCACCAACAATTTATTTTCCATTGATTGTGCACGAAGCATTGATGATTGAACCAACAGAAACCGAAACAAAGGAAACTCTTGATGCATTTGCAGAAGCCTTGCTTAAAATTGACGATGAGACAATTTCCAGTCCAGAAAAGGTCAGATCTGCCCCTACAACCACACCAGTCAAAAGGCTCGATGATGCCTATGCAGCTCGCAATGTGAATGTCTGTTTTAAAGAATGACTACTTTTCAAAATCCAGACGATAAGGTCATAAAGCAAATTCTCAAAGATGCTAAAACAATTGCTGTAGTTGGAGCTTCACCAAATCCAGCTCGAGATAGTTACAAGATTATGACCTACCTAATGAGTAAAGGATACAACGTCATCCCTGTCAACCCAAATTACGAAGAGGTCCTCGGCCAAAAATGCTTTCCAACAGTCGAATCAATTGGCAAACCTGTCGATATTGTCGACGTTTTCCGACGGAGTGAAGTTGTTATGGAAACTGCTGAGGATGCTATTCGCTCAGGTGCAAAAGTCCTCTGGCTTCAACTATGGGTGGTAAACTACGATGCTGCTCACCTTGCCATAAACAGCGGCCTTAAGGTCATAATGGATAAATGTATTATGGTTGAGCACAGCAGGATCTTCCGTTAAGTTTTCTGAGGCTTCCTCTCTGCTGCGGGAAAAAGCACATTATTCAATATTAGCCTGTATCCAGGTGAGTTCTTATGCAGCGATAAATCCGTTGGTGGGTCACCAACAGCGTGTTCATAAGCTTCAGGGTCATGGCCGCCGAGGAACGTCCATGTTCCCTTGCCATAATCACCGTGAATATACTTTACTTCGTCAGTGCCTTCCTTTTGTGCAAGTATAATCACATTTGGCTTAATCAAGCTTTTCTTGAATGAAGTTGTCTGCCCCATAAAGTTGTGAATCACATTCACATGATCCTGAGTTAACATAGTGGGAACAGGATCGTATTTCGCTGAAAATTGAAAAAGCGTGAAATAATCTGTCGAAGGATCCCTGAATTGAATCTGGTCGCTAGGAGGATCGTCGATGTCGGAAAACTCGTAACGATATGGATTCATTTCTAGCTTAAAGTTCTGAAAAGCCAAACATTTTGAATAATCCAATTTCTCCTGAGCGTCCGGATCGGGTGGATCACCGTCATACATCACGTCGCAAATATCAGTGTTCTCTGCTGCAAGTGCAATGTCAAAGGTATCTGTTGCTGAACACATCGCAAACACAAAACCACCATTGGCTATATATTTCTTAATAGCCCGTGCTACAGCTTTCTTCTCGTCAGAAACCTTCTTGAATCCCAGGCGATGTGCTTCCTTTTCGTATGTAGATTGCTCCTCTATATACCATGGAGCATTGTGAAATGTGGCATAAAATTTTCCATATTGACCCGTAAAGTCCTCATGGTGAAGATGCAGCCAGTCGTATTTATAAATCTTCCCATCCAGCACATCTTCATCCCACACCTGGTCGTAAGGAATATCTGCATAATTCAAAGCTAAAGTAACTGCATCGTCCCATGGCCTGTAATTTGGAGGAATGTAAACTGCAATTTTAGGTGCCTTCTCAAGCCTCACAACATCCATATTGTTATTTTCGTCTTGAACCGTCGCATACACCTGTGAGGCTTCTGCAGAGCTCAATACATCAAATGCAACCCCTCTAATTCGGCACAGGTTTGCAAGGTCGTCTGTATAATTCATCATAAAAGAACCGCCGCGATAGTTGAGGAGCCAGTCGACTTCCTCCTGATGAGCTAATGCAAAATAAGCAATGCCATAAGCCTTTAAGTGATCTGTTTGTTTCAAATCCATATATATCAAGATCTTTTGCTGGCCAAACGCCGTGGACGACACGAGTAACATCAACCAAATAAACAAAGCTTTCTTCATCCTGCAGCCTCTTTCTTCATATTCATCAAACCAATTATCCTTTTCCTGACTTTATCCTGATAAATCGAAGCAGGAAAACGTCTAAGAAAATCCTCAAACTCTTCCAGAGCCTTTGTCGAATCCTTTAATCTCTCCTGATAGATCACACCTAACCTGAACTGTGCAATGTCCGAAAAAATTCCCGTGCTGTCGCTTGCCAATTCCGTGTAAACTCTGATAGAATTTTTCAAATCACCTATTTGACAATATGCCTCTGCTAACTTCAACTTTGCGTTATCAACAACAAGTGCACCTGGGAATTTTTTTAGTATATCTTCCAAAATCAAGATACCTTCTGGCACGCGTCCCGACTGAACCATGCCAGTTGCACGAGCATATTCCCTGAGAGCATCTGGCGCAGAAGAGTTGTCCTTTATGATGCCCAAATAATGCAAAGCTTCATTAGCAACATCGGACATTGGATTTGAAGAGATCTCTGTGAATACTTTTGCTGAGCTGTCAACCTGTCCCATATAAAAAAGAGCAAGTCCAATGTCCAATTTAACCCGATCAATGAAAAACTGATTCGAGACATCTGGACTTCTAAGCAATTCCCCACCTATCGAAATAACAGAATCATATGAACCCTCTCTGAGGCCTATTTCCAACCTTAAAAGATTTCCTTCACTTATGAAGCGCTGAGCCAGATTTTCAGAAAGTTCGCCTAAAAGACTTCTAGCGCCTTTTATGTCGTCAAAATAATTCATCCGTATTCTTGCTGCGTTTATTATAGCCTCATTGGCGTAATCAGTTCCCGGATATTTTTTAGCCACGTCAATGTATGCCGCTACAGACTCTGCCAATAACGACAATGAATCCGCGCTGCCGCACAGCTCGTCTCCATTTTTGTTCACTGATTCACCAATTTTGCGTAATGAATTTGCATAGCCAGTTAGAGCTGCTGGAAGAACAGACTTCTGATTCGTTAACGATGCAACTTCCTTATATGCGCTTGCCGACACCTCATAGGCTTCGTCGTTATATGCTTGATTGGCAAATGCCATAAGCTCAGTTCCCCGAGCCTGACTATTCATATCGAGCCATTTGTAGACTTTGTAAGCTGATGAATAGTCTCTTACCTCCATGTAAACAAATGCAAGGAGCCTTTTGATATCGACGTCATTGGGAGAATCATCAGCTCTCTTTTCGAGCTCAGCAGTAAACTGTGCCATGGCATCTTTACTGGAGCTAAACATTCCAATTTGTGATTCGATGTAAGCCAACGCTGACGAATGATCCTGCACCCTTAGCAATTTCAGCAGTTCACTCAATGCATTTCTGTAGTCAGTCTTCAAAGCATACAGCCTGGCAATTTCTGGAGCAAATGCAATAGGTGAGTTTGTTGTAGATTCCCCCTTTTTCAGTACATCGATCGCCTGATCGAAAAGGCGGGACTCCACCATAAAATTTGCTATCGTACGATACACTTCAGGTTTCGTTTTATTAATTGAAATAGCATCTCTCCAGACGGTCTGAGCTGAATCCACTTTCCCTGCTTTATAAAGCGCATCTCCCAATTCTCCATAAAGCACCACATTAGAAGGCTCAATGGCAATTCTACTCTTGATCAAATCCACCGCTTCATCATACCGTTTCAACTGCATATAGCACCGACGGAGTCCGTCAAAGTATACAATGTTTCCTGGTGATATTTGATGTAGATCCTGATAAAAATCTATTGCGCGAGCATACTCGCCCGCCCCTTCCAATGCTTGAGCAATCCTGAATTTGTTCAGTTCATCGAGAGTTTGAGAGTGTGCAAGCCCTGATGATAAAATTAAAAGGGCAAAGAGGAGATATCGTCTTTTCACAAAATAAATTTAATTGCCCCCTGACACTTTAACAACGAACAGTTATGACTTGTGCCAGACTCAAAACAACCAAATACTTGCTGTGTCATTCAACAATCATTTCAGGTCATCTTCAAAAAATTCGAAATTCCCTTTGATTTCCTTGTTTGTCTCCTGCGACCTGAGTTGGATTCTTCTTATTTTGCCAGAAATTGTCTTTGGCAAATCCTGGACAAATTCAATCCTTCTTACGCGTTTAAATGCTGCAACTCTATTCTTAACAAAAGAAAATATTTCCCTGGCGGTATCTTGAGTTGGCTGAAATCCAGGTGCGAGGATGACATACGCCTTTGGAACATAGCCGCGAATGGGGTCAGGCGAAGGAACTACAGCAGCTTCTGCGACAGCTGGAGATTCAATCAATACACTTTCAATTTCAAAAGGACTAATCCGATAGTCTGAACTTTTGAACACATCATCAGCTCTTCCTACAAACCAGAAGTATCCTTCCTGATCACGAGTTGCAACGTCACCCGTGCGATAGTAACCGCCAGACATCACGGTTTTGGTCCTCGCAACATCGTCAGCATAGTTGATCATTAGTCCCATGGGACGAGGGTCGAGCTTTATTACAACCTCCCCTTCGTCGGACTCAACCCCATCAGCATCGAGCAGCTCAATCCTGTACCCAGGGGCTGGGCGACCCATTGAACCAAATTTAACGAGACTCCCTGGCATATTGCCCACCTGCAAAGTTGTCTCAGTTTGTCCATAGCCATCCCTAATTGTAATTCCCCAATCACTCTTCACCTTGCTTATAACCTCAGGATTCAATGGTTCACCTGCACTTACCAGTTCACGCAGCGATTCGGGTTTTGGCTTTATGTCCTCCAAAATCAGCATCCTCCAGACAGTAGGAGGAGCACACAATGTGTTGATATTGTATTTTCGAAGAACATCGAGGAGTGACCTGGCTACAAATCTAGAGTACCGGTATACAAAGATGCCTGCACCAGCGTTCCATGGGGCAAAAAATGAACTCCATGCATGTTTTGCCCATCCAGGCGAACTGATGTTTAAATGGAGGTCGCCTTCACGCACTCCAATCCAGTACATTGTCGAGAGATGTCCGATTGGATATGACCCATTTGTATGCAGAACCATTTTAGGTTGGGCTGTTGTACCGGAAGTAAAATAAAGAAAGAGAGAATCTGTAATCTTCGTTTGAATTTCAGGCTTAAATGCTGCCAGCGAACTATACGCATTTTCATAAGAAATCCAACCATCGTGTTTACCCCCGACAACAATTTTGACAAAGTCCCCCTCCACATTTTCAAATTTCTCTATGTTTTCGGGTGTAGAAACGACCAACTTAACCCGCCCTCGGCGAACCCGATCCTGTATGTCGTTCTTTGTCAATAAAAGCGAAGAGGGTATCAAAACAGCACCATTTTTAATTGCAGCAAGCATCACTTCCCATAGTTCAGGTTGATTGTCCAACATGAGGAGTATTCGGCTCCCTCTGTTAATCCCCAACCGTTTCAAGAAATTTGCTACCCGACTGGAGCGCTCCGACAATTCAGCAAATGAATATTTCCATTCATTCCCTGTCTCATCAACAATCCATAATGCTGTGCGATTATTCCCATCCGAATAATGATCGAAATAGTCCGTTGCCCAGTTGAAATCTTCAATTTCTGGCCACTTGAATCCATAATATGCGGATTCATAATCTTCACGCCTCGTTTGAAGAAAATCCCGAGCCCTCAAAAACTTTTCCAGTTCAGACATAATTGCCCTTCTCCTTTTTTTATTTTATAATAGCCAGCGCCTTCCGGCTGTCCGCAGGATTACTGCATCCTGAACTTCAGCCAGTATCTAATTAAACCGGGTACATTCATCCAGAACGGAATTGCGCTGCGATATGCCTCGACAGTCTCATTGCTTACGCCAGATATTTGAAGGCTTTCCCTTACGTAAGAATCAAATTCGGAAGTAATTTGCTCTTCATTCTTGCCTTCATGTAACTTGCGACCAATCCAATCTGTCCATTCCAGGAGTCTCCTCTCGAGTTCGTCAAGATAATTTCGGACATCTTCCGACTTCCCGAAATGCGTTGGATATATTGCAGATGGATCTTTTTTCCTGATTTTGTTAATTGATTCGATCCAGAGCTCAACGTTGATATCTGGCGCAGGAGTTGGCGGTAGTATTGGACCTCCTCTTATCCTGACACCTCCAACGTCTCCAGTGAAAGCATTTCCTTCGACAAAATATGTGTTATGATGAGATGCATGTCCCTGAGTATCAAGCACTTCAACGAGAGTATCTCCAACCTCTACCCTTTCCCCGTCAGTAACCTCCTTGACCATAGATTCTGGAACAGGTTTGACATCCCCCCATAGTTCCTTCATTCTATCTTTGTATATCCTTTCAGCGGACGAAAGGAGTTTACCCGGATCCACCAGGTGCCTGACACCATTTGGGTGAGCATATATCGTGGCACCCAATTCCGCGAAATGCCATGCAGCACCAGCATGGTCAAGGTGTATATGAGTTACAAAAACCTTTCTTATATCACCTGTCGAAAAGCCCAATTTCCCCAGTTCTGTCTGCAAGTTATGAAAAACAGAATCAGGCCCTGTTTCAATAAGAGCTAATTCTGAATTCGACTCTATCAAATAAGCTGCAATTGTGTCTGGTCCATGAAAGTTTAGGTCAATAACATGAACTTTTGTCACTTTATGCCCGTTCTTTATGTTTTATATATAGGTTGAAAAAGAATCACTTTCGACAACATCCTTTCCCTCGCTTTGTTGAAATATAAAATTATGCCAGTTTGCTGTCAATATCTCGAATTCACAAACGTTCTAATACAGCTATTGAACGATTTTTTTTACCTGCCGTTTGAAGTAAAAAGCTCTATGCTGGTTTCAAGATGCAACCCGGCAGGCTAGCAGGTTCAACGTTTGTGGCAAAGGCAACTAAATCAAATTGTAATTGAAAAACCCCTCCCCATAACTTATATTTGACCATAATTCGAATGGAATAAGTAATTCAAACAATGAGCGTCCCACCCTCTTTAATTAGAAATTTCAGCATCATTGCTCACATAGATCACGGTAAATCGACACTTGCTGATAGACTCCTCGAGAAAACAGGTACAGTTGCTGACCGAGAAATGGTAGACCAGGTGCTCGACGATATGCCGCTGGAGCGCGAGCGCGGGATAACTATTAAAAGTCACGCTATACAAATGCGTTACAATGCAAACGATGGTCAGCAGTATATACTCAACCTCATAGATACACCTGGACATGTCGATTTTTCTTACGAAGTTTCGAGATCTCTTGCTGCGTGTGAAGGCGCAATACTTGTCGTAGATGCTTCACAAGGAGTGGAAGCTCAGACCATCAGCAACGTTTACATGGCGATAGATGCCGGTCTTGAAATTATCCCTGTGATCAACAAAATAGACCTACCAAGTGCTATGGTAGAGGAAGTAAGACAACAGGTTGTCGATTTAATTGGCTGCAAGCCTGAAGAAATCCTCCTGGCAAGTGCAAAAGCAAAAATAGGAATCGATCAAATACTTGAAGCAATTGTCCAGAGAATACCCTCGCCAAAAGGCAACGTCGACGCACCGCTTAGAGCGCTTATCTTTGATGCAAAATATGACCCTTACAGGGGCGCAGTAACTCTCATTCGAGTGGTCGATGGACGAATAAAACCAAACGACAAAATTATGTTATATAAGACGAGAAAGACATACATAGCAGAGGAAGTTGGAATACTTGAAATGGATCGGGTGCCAACTTTAGATGGTTTGGAGGCGGGAAATGTTGGCTATTTAATTGCTGGTATAAAAGAATTATCAGAAGCGAGGGTTGGCGACACGATTACTGCAGCTGAAAACCCCGCATCTGAACCCCTCCCGGGCTATCGGGAAGTCAAGCCAATGGTATTCAGCGGACTATATCCCTCACAAAGTGAAAACTTTGAGGAGCTTCGTGATGCGCTGGCAAAACTAAAACTCAACGATGCAGCGCTTGTCTACGAGCCAGAAACTTCAACGGCGCTTGGTTTTGGATTTAGATGCGGATTTCTCGGTCTCCTTCACATGGAAATCGTGCAGGAAAGATTGGAGCGGGAATTTAGCCAAAGCATTATCACAACTGTTCCAAATGTCGAATACAAAGTTGTAAAGGTTAACGGGCAGACAATAATGGTTGACAATCCATCGAGCATGCCCCCACAGGTTGAAATAGACCACATCGAAGAGCCATTTGTTGCTTCGCAAATTATCTGTCCATCCGAATTCATTGGCAATGTAATGAAACTATGCATGGATAGAAGAGGAATTTACAAGAATACTACATATATAGATCCCAGGAGAGCCGATATCCGTTTTGAACTCCCTCTTTCTGAAATTGTATTTGATTTCTTCGACAAACTTAAGTCGCTTACGCGCGGTTATGCCTCGTTCGACTATGAATTCCTCGAATACCGCCAATCAGACCTCATAAAGCTCGATATCCTCTTAAACGGAGAAGTGGTCGATGCGCTTTCCACTGTTATTCACAGGGACAAAGCTTATGACTGGGGACGCAAACTTTGTGTGCGATTGCGCAAACTCATACCAAGGCAACTTTTCGAAGTAGCCATTCAAGCTGCTATAGGGAGCAAAATCATAGCAAGAGAAACAATTTCTCCAATAAGGAAAAATGTCCTGGCAAAATGCTATGGCGGCGATATTACCAGAAAAAGAAAACTTTTAGAAAAACAAAAAGAGGGCAAGAAACGAATGAAGCAAATTGGTCGGGTAGAGGTTCCCCAGGAGGCTTTCCTTGCTGTCCTATCATTGAACGAAGAAGAATGACCAAAAAATAACAGGAGATAAGAATTGAAGCAAAGCAAAGAACAAACCAAGAAACCAAAAAAGAAATTCAAAGATTCTATCGAGGGACTGGTATTCGCAATTATTGCCGCCCTTATCTTAAAAACATTTGTCATCGAAGCATACAGGATCCCTACCGGTTCGATGGAGAACACACTGTTAGTAGGTGATTTTCTCTTAGTAAACAAGTTTATTTATGGATCAAAGAGTCCACAGTATATTCCCTTCACCAGCATATCTATACCTTATTTTCAGTTACCTCCCCTGAGGCTTCCGCGTAGAGGAGATGTAATAGTTTTCGAATGGCCTGGGGATCGCGATGAGGTCAAGCCCCCAGAACCAACAAATTACATCAAACGATGCATCGGAACTCCCGGTGACACAGTCTTGATAGTAAATCGAGTTGTCTACGTCAACGGTCACATTTTTCCAAATCCAGCAGGCGAAAAAATTGATGCCTTCTCAATTTTACCAAAAGGATACCCCAACCCTCGTATTTTCCCACCAGGATCCGATTTCAACGAAGACAACTACGGACCAATTGTCGTACCTAAAAAAGGAGACTTAATACATCTCGACAAAAACAATTTCGAAAAATGGCAGATATTCATTGAGCGTGAGGGACACTCATGTGAACTTCGCGACAATGAGGTCTATGTCGATGGCAAACCAACCAGCACATATAAAGTTGAACGAAACTACTATTTTATGATGGGTGACAACAGAGAAAACAGCCTCGATAGTCGATTTTGGGGATTTGTTCCCTTTCAAAATATAGTGGGAGAAGCATTGGTCATTTATTGGTCATGGAATCCGGATATTCCAATTTACGATATCTTCTCAAAACTTGGCAGTGTGAGATGGAACAGAATAGGAACCCTGATAAATTAGGCTTATATATACATATTCCATTTTGTGAAAAGAAATGTAATTATTGCGACTTTTACTCAATAGAGAATCACGATCAAAGAGAAAAATACCTGAGTGCTATCACGCAGGAAATACGACTTGTGGCTGATAGAACAGGTGAGCATATTTGTGCAGACACTATATATCTTGGCGGTGGAACACCTTCAATCTTATCTCCATTTGAAATCGAGACAATTCTTAAGGCATTGACTGATAAATTTATAATTGATGAAAATGCCGAGATTAGCATGGAGTGTAATCCAGGAACAATTACAATTGATAAGTTGAAGAGTTATAAACTCATTGGCGTCAATAGAATTAGCCTCGGGATACAATCGTTCTTTGACGACGAACTTAAATTTCTATCACGAATTCATACAGCTGAAGAAGCTAGGACAGCCATCAAAGCAGCTGAAAAAGCTGGGTTCGAGAATATCAACATCGACTTAATATATGCCTTGCCTGATCAAACATTTGGAAGGGTCGAAAAAAATCTCCATGAAGCATTATCGTTCAACCCTGAACATATTTCTGCATACACACTAATAGTCGAGCCAGGCACCCCACTTTACAATTCGGTCGTTAACGGTAGAATTAGTACCATTGACCCTGCCATTGAATCAGAGATGTATGAATTGGTAATGGATGTTCTCGAAGATCACAATTATCTCCATTATGAAGTCTCCAACTACTCCAGGCCAGGATTTGAATGCAGTCACAATTTGAAATACTGGAGAGGCATGGAATACATTGGATTTGGAGCAAGTGCTCATTCATATTACAGGAACACAAGATCATGGAACGTATCAAGTGTAAGCTCTTACATTTCTATCCTTGAAAAATCAAAATTGCCTGTATCATCGAGTGAAACCCTGAGCCAAAAAGAGCTAATTGAGGAATACATAATGCTTAGTCTGAGAAGTGGACAACTCGACCTCAAGAAGCTTTCGAACCAATTCCGTACTTCGTATAATATGGAACTCATCCGTAATCTTGTTCTCTCGGGCTACGCTGAAAACCAGGATGGAATCCTTAAACTGACAAAGAAGGGTTTCACGGTGTGCGATGAAATTGTTCAGGCATTTGATATGTAAAGAAACGGCACTGTTGAAATATTAAAAATCTCACCCGCAATCACCTTATTGAAAGACTTCCCGATATTTTTGTAGCACAATCCTCAAAGATTCATTTCCGTCCAGAATTTTCAAGACCCAGATGGAAATCACTTAGCTGTTTCAAGACATAACTTCTAATTTCCTTTACTGCAGGTTGCTCGGACATCCTCTTGCCATGTTCAAGTACAGGTCTTATCAACGGAATATACTTACGTCCATAGCTTTCAGTTTTCAACCCAATAATATCCTCACCAGTCTTTTTATTTCTAAACACCTGTTTTTCACCTGAGAGTTTGCCACGCTTGGCAACTGGCTTCCCTTCAATCTCAACGATATCCATCGCGAAATCGAGAACGGGCGCACTGCTTATAGAGGTTCCAACACCAAATGAATCTACCACATCGTGAAGTTGCCCGATAGAATACTCATCAATGCCACCGCTGACGAGAATCTTGACGTCTTTATAACCGCGCAAGTTGAGTTCCCATCTTACTTCACTGCAAATGGCATGGAAATCCCCTCGACGTGACCCGGGTGTGTCGAGCCTGACAGCTGCCAACTTTTTACCCAATGCTTCAGCCACACGAATTGCTTCGAATTTTTCGTCCTGAAATGTATCTATCAACACAATTCTTCCAACACTCCCAGGGATAACTTCATCAAATGACTTTGCAGCTTCAACTGTGTCCCCAAAAAGCAAAATCATAGCATGTGGCATCGTACCTGAGGGTGAAATATCAAGGAGATCTGCCCCGGCAACCGTTGCAACTCCGTCACAGCCACCTATATAAGCACTCCTATCAATCATTGGAGTTATGGCAGGATGCATCCTCCGTGCACCAAAGTGAATAACCGGCTTTTCGCCAGCCGCAACCCTTATGCGCGCAGCCTTGGTTGCTATGCCCGAAGCCTGACATAAAAATCCAAGAATGGCTGTCTCATAAACCCCAAAATCCAGATACATCCCCTCTATCACCATCACAGGTTCACCCGGATAGAAGATTGTCCCTTCAGGCATAGCGCTCACCTTCACGTTCAGCGTGCTCAACAGTTCGATTGCCTCATCCAGACCAGCGAGAACTCCCCATGGATAGTTCCCTGGAAAGCGCTTTACCACAATCTCCGCTTTGACTTTCTTATTAACTCCTTTTGTCTTGAGGACATCAAGAGCCCTTAAGAAATATACATCTGTGACTTTCCCTTCGAGTATTTCCTTTTCGGTAGCAATATGGAACATAATCCTTATTCCTCGTTTTTCTTAATTGATCAATTTGACAAAACGTGTCTTTCTACTTGTGCAACAACAAACTCAGAAGCACCAAGATGGGAAGTGACAAATTCTTTAGCGACTTTTCCTGCATTCTTCTGGAAGATTTCGTCACTTAACAACTTTAGAAAAATCCTGTATGCCGAAGACGTTGAATTTACATAAAAAAGAGCCCCGCTTCTTTGAAGCTCGATTGCTTCGTTGGATCTCTCAATACGCGGTCCAGTCACTATTGGAATCCCATAAACTGCTGGCTCGAGCACACTATGCACTCCACCACCAAACCCACCGCCAACATAAGCAACATTTCCAATTGAATATATCTTTGACAAAATACCAACAGTGTCTACAATTATTACACGCTTCACAACGGCCAGTCCATCCTTTAATTCCGAGAAAACGACAGAATTTAGAAATTTACCTCTAATCCAGTCAATCTCACGTGTTGTCGGCTCATGGGGTACAATTACGAGATGCAAATCCCAGTCTTTTCCAAGGAGCTTTTTCAAGGCTGGAGCAATCACTTCGAAATCTTCACGCCACGTACTCCCGAGAACAATGACCTTTTTATCCTTCAATTCAATTGGGAAAACAAAGTCTTTTGCAGCTGCCAGACTCCTGTTGAAAACACGGTCGAACCTCGTATCACCTCCGACAACTGTCGTCTCTTTCCCGAGAAAGTGGTCGAAGATTTTCTTCTGGTCAGATGAAGTTGCAATAATTAAATCTGGAAGCGAGTACAGGATCCTGTAAAATTTCTTGAGGATGTTTGGCTGCCGTAGGACTTTTGTCGGAAAGGTAGCATCTGCCAGGATAACTCTTGTCCCTTTCTTCTTCGCTTCGATAATGTGGTTCATCCACAGGTCATAGCGCATTACGACGAGGACATTTGCATTGACTAACGCCACAAATTGTTCAGCCAGTCCGGGCGAATCAAGGGGAAGATAAGTAATCACATCTGCATATTTGTAATTCAATGAATATTCGTATCCGGATGGGGAAAAAAATGAGACAATGATAGCGTAGCCTTTTGCCTTCAGCAATTCAATTACTGGCTTTGCCTGTTCAAATTCTCCCAGGGACGATGCATGAAACCATATGCGCTTCTTCGTTTGATCAATCTTACTCAAATTATCTTTCAGCATCTTAAAGAGTCCACGCCTTCCCCTGACGCCACGCGAAACTTTTGAATCGAACAATGAAAGGACTTGAAAGCTAAACCTCAATAGACCGATAAACAAATAAGAATACAAAAGGCGAAAGGCAATTGGCAATTTTACTTCTTTGCTAACCATGCCTCAGGATCTTGTTTGTTCTTGTCAACCCAAACCTCAAAATGCAAAATCGAACCACCAAGAGATTCTCCGCATGTTCCAATTTCCTCACCAGTTTGTACCTTCTCCCCTTCCTTTACAAAAATGTCTGAAAGATGAGCATAAACCGTTCGAAGTCCATTTTGATGATTAATTATTACCAGGTTGCCAAACGTTGGCAGCCAAAATATACGGGCAACTTCACCATCGGCAACGCACTTTACTGGAGAGTTTTCCGGGACTGAAATGTCGATTCCATAGTTCAATGTGACGGTCTTCAAAACAGGATTTTCCTGTTCGCCAAATTTTGTTACAACCTTCCCTGTTGAAACTGGCCATGGCAGCCTACCCTTTATTGTCGACAGACTGGCCGATATCGGTGCTGAGCTCGATCGAAAGGTTCCATAGTCGGGCCTGGACTTGTTGGTTTCTCTTTGTTTTGTGCGCTCTCTTGCTGCATTTTCTTCAGCAATCATCTGCTGAATCAAATTTTGTAGTTGCTCGGCAGCTTTTTTGTTTCTTTGAAGCTGTTCAGCATATACTCTCTTATCCCTTCGCAACTTAGCAATCAAATTCTTGTGCTCGACTATTCTTCGGGCAAGCATCTTTTCTTCGTTATTCTTTTCCGACAGCAATGCCTTTTGTTTGATGAGCTTTTGAGTTAACATTTCTTTAAGAGAAGTCAATTTCTCCCTTTCCAGGTTTATATTTTTCAAATCAATTTTTGTCCTCTCCGTAAAGCTTCGCAAATACTCATAACGAACCAACATCTCATTTAAGGAGCTTGCGGTGAGAAGGAGCTCGATATCATGCATTCTCCCCTGCATGTAAAAGCTTCGTACGAAGTGAGCATACTCATCTACAATATGATTTAACTTGTTTGTCGCATTCTCAATCATTTGCTGGGTACTGGAAATTTCCCCGTCGTTCTTCTTTATTTCAATTGACAGGTCTTTTATCATTTGCCTCGTCTTGAAATTTTGTTTCTCAAGGTTGTCGAGCGCTCCAAGAGAAACATTTTCCTTCTTCGTACTTTCAGCAATCTTTTTTTCATACAGTCTTATTTTGCCTCTAATATTTTCGAGTTCCCTTTTTTTGGGAGTTACCTTAGCCTTTTGCTGCGCTCCAGCTGAATAGTTGAAAAACAGGAGTAAAACCGCAGCTAAACTAATTAAGCACAATCTTTTTCGCATCTGGCGGCAAATCAATTGTCATACCATCTAAATGATTCAAAGTAATTGTCTTATAGAAAAGCTTCGCATAAATCTCCCTGTGTAAATCGTTAAAAGAGATGGCGTGTGGAAAGTAAATCCCCCCAACCTTTGAGAAATCACCATAATCGATCTTCAAAACTGGGTCGCCGGCTACCATCTCCTCATAACTTACTATCCTCATATACTCAGCATCGATGGTATACTTTTCGACTGAGTCATCACTAACGTAAGTAAAATAGTATAACTTCCCGTCGTGTCTCGATATAAGGTTCTTCGATGAATGCGGTTCAAATGGCAAAAGGCCAAGGAGAACCTCACCCAGAGGAATTTCACCCGTAGAAAGCATTAAAAGGGTCCTCACGTTGCTGGCCGTCGGTTTTCCAAGGAAGACCTCATTCTTCATTCGATTAAAAACTATTATTGTATCGCTTGTCAACATTGCTTCTGCCACACGCACACCAAATGGACCGTAAATGACTATTCGGGCTGATGATGGCATATTATATGAAAGATCAAAACTGATGCTGTACCCACCTTCCTTCGTCTCGAAGCTCCCATAACCGGAAGATGAAAACGAGTGGAACTTCTTTGAATCGCTAACAATTGCCTGCTGGATTTTCAATGGAGTAATTTCACTTGACAGATAATTGGTCGATGCACAGCCAGCAACTGCTAGCATCAACATCAGGTATAGCGGGGTTTCCCTCACGACTTAAACTTTTCTAACTTTTCTTTGAGAGAGGAATTCTTTGGATCATGCTCGAGGGCACGTTTCCAGTATTCAATAGCTTGTTTTTTGTCGCCAAGCTTCATATAAATATCACCAAGATGTTCCTCAAGTACTGCTGGCGAACCATCCGCTGCAGTGCGAAGCGACAGTGCCTCACTTACGTAATTTGCTGCTTTCTTATAGTCGCCCAGTTTAAAATAAATCCATCCAATTGTATCCAGATAGGCGCTGTTCTTGGGCTCAGCAGCAACTGCCTTTTTTGCCATTCTCAATGCTTTTTCGAGGTCAATGCCTCTTTCGGAAAGCGAGTAAGCATAGTTATTTAAAATTAGAGCATTTGTACTATCTACTTTTAAAGCAGTTTCATAAACCCTGTATGCGTCGTCATATTTATTAATCGCCTCATAGACAAGGGCAAGTGTGCTCAGTGCATCCATGCTCGTAGGATTCAAAGAAACAGCCTTTTCAAGAGGCTTGACAGCTTCCAGATTTTTGCCTTCCCGATTCAAAGCTATGCCAAGAAACAAATTAATGCGAAAATCATTTGGAAAAATGTTTACCGCTCTTGACATTGCGCTCTCCATTTCGTAAAACTTTCCTGTTTGGAAGTATACCACGCCAAGAGCCTGCCATCCATCAGAATTAAGCGAATCAATCGAAAGAGATTTCTTTAGAAGCTCAATAGCCGATGAGTCGTCGTTGGCATATGAAGCACCCAACCCTGCAATGAAATACGAGCGCGAATCATTCGGGAACAGCTTTATCAACCTGGAAAATATTTCCCTGGCAAACGGGATGACAGTCGAATCTGTTCGCATCTCATTCAAGTAAAACTGAGCTATTGAAAATTTTATGTCTGCTCGACTTGAGTCAGATGTAAAAACCAAGTTTAGCAAGCTGTCCGCAGCGTTGAAATTTTTCATGCGCAAATAAATAGTAGCAGCTTTAGCCTTCAAATTTAAGTCGTCCGGGTGAGCTTTCATCAAGGGTTTAATAATAGCCAAAGCTGAATCATAAGAATCGGTCTCCATATAAATGTCAGCCAGCATTTGTCGAACCATAGGATTACCAGGATCGAGTCTCAGCATTTCTTTTACAGTGTAGATTGCCCTCGTAAAATTCTGTGTTTGATTGTAAATCCTAACCAATTGCATCAGCGATTGCATGTCAGGCCCATTCAATCTCATAAGCTTCTCATACAACGCTGCTGCTTCGTCAGGATCTTTCTGCTGCAGAAGCTGGGCAAGCACATACATATCCTGTGCGCTTGTGCTATCTATCTCCAGAATTTTTCTATAAACATCTATTGCGCTATCAGTCTTAAAGGTCATCAAATAAGATTGAGCAAGAGTGCGGCGAAAAGCAACCACATTCGGCGACATTGTTACAGCTTCTTTAGACTCATTTATGGCGATGTCGCTCTTGCCCAGCCTGATGTAATCCTGAGCCATAGCATCATGTATTGCAGGATCATTATAAAATCTCAACGCATCCTGATAATCCAGAATAGCACCTGCATAATCACCTTCAACATCCTTCAACGATCCATCTATAAATCTCATCATAGCTTCTCTGTAGTTCGGGTCTGTCGAGATGAGATCCCCGCTGGCTACTTGAGTCGACGTTCGGGTAGTCGACTGATTTATGGCAGAACAACCATAAATTGCCATCAAAAGCCCAAATACAAGTATTTTGGAAATCTTGTTATCCAAATGTCATCCTCATTAGTGCAAATTTAAACCGCTATGGAGACTCAAACAAGGTAAGATCGAAAATGAATTGTCCACCAATTAAAAAGGGAGATGACTGAATACCTGCACAATCTTCCCCACAGTACAAAAGATGAATTTATTAAACGGGCTATTCAGACTCACTTATTTTGTGCCGGCAATTTTAAGCCTGTTAAAAGCACGGGACAACGAAGCCTTCGCCCTACCAATATCCAGGTCTGGTCGACGTTGACTTAATCTTTCTTCTGCTCTCTTTTTTGAAGCAAGCGCTCTCTCTACATCAATCTCATCGCTCCGCTCGACAGCTTCCGAAACTACTATTGCCTCATTCGAGCTTACTTCGACGTAGCCCTCTCTCGTGGCATACCGATAGTCATTGCCATTTTCATCTCTAACTTTAATTTCGCCAACTGTTATCATTGTCAACATTGGTGCGTGGTTGTAGAGAACCTGAAAGCTTCCCAGAGTGCCAGGGGCCGAAAACGATTCAACATTTCCTGAATACACAACCCGATCTGGAGTTACGATCTCGAGCTTAAAAACTTTTTCAGCCATTTTCAAGCAGCCTGGAGTTTCTTTGCGGCTTCTTCCGCTTCATCAATAGTTCCAACCATATAAAATGCATTCTCTGGCCAGGTGTCACATTTTCCATCTATAATCGCTTCAAATCCTGCAATGGTATCTTCCAACTTCACATACCTGCCCTGTCTACCGGTAAATGCCTCAGCCACAAAGAATGGCTGGGAAAGGAACTGCTGTATCTTACGTGCACGGGAAACAGTAAGCTTATCTTCATCCGATAATTCATCAATTCCCAGGATGTTAATGATATCCTGCAAGTCTTTATAAGTCTGAAGAACCTCTTGAACCTTTCGGGCAACTCTGTAGTGTCTTTCACCAACAATTGTTGGATCGAGTATTCTCGAAGTCGAATCGAGTGGATCAACTGCAGGATATATCCCAAGCTCTGCAATTTGTCGGCTTAATACTGTTGTTGCATCGAGGTGACTGAATGTCGTTGCTGGCGCAGGATCAGTCAAGTCGTCCGCAGGGACATAAATTGCCTGCACAGACGTTATTGAACCTCGTTTCGTCGATGTTATCCTTTCCTGCAAAGCCCCCATTTCAGTTGCCAACGTAGGTTGATAACCAACCGCAGATGGCATCCTCCCTAACAGTGCGGAAACTTCAGATCCTGCCTGAGTAAATCTAAAGATGTTATCTATGAACAAGAGGACATCTTTCCCTTCCTTGTCGCGAAAATACTCTGCAATTGTAAGCGCTGTCAACCCAACCCGCTGTCTGGCACCAGGGGGTTCATTCATCTGTCCAAAAACAAGTGCAGTCTTACTCAAAACGCCAGATGCTTTCATTTCAAGGTAAAGGTCATTCCCTTCGCGGGTTCTTTCTCCCACTCCACCGAAGACAGAATACCCTCCATGATGAGTGGCAATATTGTGAATAAGCTCCTGTATGATAACAGTCTTCCCGACACCTGCACCACCAAAGAGTCCAGTTTTTCCTCCTTTTGTGTATGGCTCTATAAGGTCAATGACCTTTATCCCTGTCTCGAACATTTCACGTTTGGTACTCAAATCGTCGAACTCAGGTGATGGTCTATGAATTGGAAGTTCAGTTTCACCTTCCACAGGGCCGCCGCCGTCTATAGGCTTACCTATTACATTTACCATTCTTCCAAGAATCTTTGGCCCAACTGGGACTTTGATAGGACCACCTGTATCATATGCCTTCATACCTCTGACAAGACCGTCTGTCGAGTCCATTGCTACTGCTCTAACGCGGTCTTCACCAAGATGCTGCTGGACTTCAGCAACAAGAACGTCGTCCTCTCCATCCAGATTTTTTCTCGGAATTTCAAGTGCACTTAGAATTGATGGTATTTTGCCGTCAGCAAATTCAACATCAATAACTGGACCGATAATTTGTACGATTTGACCTTCGTTCATATCTCCACGCATTTTTTCGTTAATATACTTCGATTGCTGTAATGTTTCAACGCAGAAAGTTCACAAAGTGAAGACTGTGTGCTACAAGTAAGTTCCCCACACATCCCTCAAAGCATCTGAAATTTCACCAAGGGTAGCATAGGATTCTACTGCTTGAATAATGTACGGCATTAGATTGGCTCTACTATTAGCAGCATGTTTTAAATTCGAAATTGAATCCAGAACCAGTTGACTGTTCCTATTCTTTTTTAAAGTATTCAGCCTTTCTATCTGGCGTTCTCTCACCAAAGGATCGACCTCAAAGATCTCAGGCTTTGACTTTTCCTCAGAAACAAACTCGTTTACGCCAACGATGATCTTTTCTTTGGACTCGACTCCCCTTTGGTATTTGTACGCACTTTCAGATATTTCTCGTTGAAAATAGCCTGACTCGATTGCCTTTACTGCGCCGCCAAGAGAGTCAATTTTTGTTAGATATTCCCACACACGTGATTCAATGCTGCTAGTCAGCTCCTCTACGAAATACGACCCACCCAGCGGGTCGATTGTATCAGCTACACCCGACTCGTATGCGATAATTTGCTGAGTGCGAAGAGCAAGCTGTACAGACTCCTCTGTCGGGAGAGCAAGTGCTTCATCCTTTGAGTTTGTGTGTAGAGACTGGCATCCTCCAAGGACAGCAGCAAGGGCTTGAATCGTTGTTCGAACAACATTGTTGTCAATTTGCTGCGCAGTTAAAGTAGACCCACCTGTCTGCGCGTGAAACCTCAGCTTCATAGCCTCCTCGTTTGTGGCACCAAAGCGATCCCTTGCTATTTTTGCCCATATACGGCGCGCTGCGCGAAACTTTGCAATCTCTTCGAAGAAATTGTTATGCGAATTAAAAAAGAAAGAAAGCTGTGCACCAAATTTATTGAAATCGAGTCCAGCTTTAACAGCTGACTCAGAATAAGCAATTGCATTTGAAAAAGTAAAAGCAAGTTCCTGGACTGCTGTTGCTCCAGCTTCCCTTATATGGTATCCACTTATTGAAATTGTGTTCCACCTCGGTAAATTGTCTGCGCAGTAAGCAAAGACATCAGTAACAAGTCTGAGGGAGGGTTCTGGCGGGTAAATATGAGTTCCCCTTGCAATGTACTCTTTCAAAATATCGTTTTGAACTGTTCCCGAAATTTTTTTTAAGTTTGCCCCCTGCTTTTTTGCAACCGCAATGTACATCGCAAGAAGAATTGCAGCTGTCGAATTGATTGTCATCGAAGTCGTAATCTTTTCCAGAGTTATCCCATCGAACAATCTCTCCATATCTTCGAGCGAATCTACAGCAACTCCTACTCTTCCCACTTCTCCTTCACTCATTGGATGGTCTGAATCATATCCCATTTGTGTCGGCAGGTCAAAAGCCACAGATAGTCCGGTAATCCCCTGAGATAACAAAAATCTATAACGCCTGTTCGTTTCCTCTGCGCTTCCAAAGCCAGCATACTGTCTCATTGTCCAGAATTTCCCACGGTACATTGTCGGATACACACCACGCGTGAAAGGATACTCACCAGGGAAACCAAGCTCTGACAGATAGTTTATTTCTTCAGGTAAATAAAGTCTCTTTACTTCAATCCCCGAATCAGTAACAAATTCGCGCTTCCTCTCTGGTCTGGAATCGAGAGCAGGCAAAACATAATAACACCAATCCAGAAGGGCAAAATGCCTGGATTATTTTTCGGCAGAAAACTTTGCTGAATAACCCACTAAATCAGGGCGCATTTTATGCTCTGGGTGTGATGTAAAGGGTGACAAATTGTTTATTTCTCGAGTCCACACTGGATAAGCCTGAGTATTTATTTCGAACACAAAAATGCAGAAGATCTTTATGACAAAAGTATACTTATCCCTTCTCCCCCTCCTCTTGATTGCTGTCTCCTCAGCACAGGATCTAAACACCAGCAGGCAGAATGCAATCACAAAAGCAGTCGAGGAGGTCAGTCCAGCTGTAGTTGGTATCAACGTAACCGCAGTGCAGGAACAGCAGGTTAGCCCATTTGCAGATGATCCCTTCTTTCGCCAATTCTTTCAAAATGATCCATTTTTTCAGCAGTTTCTGGGAAAGCAAAAGATCGAAGTGCAAAGCCTTGGATCTGGATTTATCATTTCCCCAGACGGCTATGTTGTGACAAATGACCATGTAGTAAAGAATGCCACACGTGTTATTGTTACAATGACAGACGGTACAAAGCGTCCTGCAAAAATCATTGGACACGATGCGCAAACCGATATTGCTCTGCTGAAAATCGATGGGGAGAATTTGCCCTATTGTCGACTTGGAAACAGTGACAGCATACTCGTTGGAGAATGGGTGATAGCTTTTGGCAATCCATTTGGACTTTTCGAAATTAACGACAAACCGACCGTCACCGTTGGAGTCGTCAGCAGCGTTGGAATGAATTTGTCGAAGATAGGATCAAGAAGATATACAGACATGATTGAAACAGACGCTGCGATCAATCCAGGCAATTCAGGTGGTCCACTTGTAGATGCAGATGGAGAAGTGATAGGTGTCAATACCATGATATACACAGCAGGAGTTAGCCAGTCATATATTGGATATGGTTTTGCTATTCCAATAAACAAAGTCAAGAGGATCGTTGCTGAGCTTGAAAAAAATGGAAAAGTAATTAGACAATCCTGGATTGGACTCGTATTACAACCAGTGGATAACCAAATAGCAAAGTACTTTGGGCTAGATGAACCCGTTGGAGCACTTGTAAGTGACGTAGAACGAAATAGCCCAGCAGATAAGGCAGGGTTTAGAGCTGGAGACCTCATACTTAAATATCAGAATAAATCGGTAAGAGATGCAGAAAGTCTGCAATCACTTCTCGACGACCTCCGTCCTGGCCAAATTGTAAAGTTCGAGATTTTAAGAAACAACAACCTGATTAAAATTAGCCTGAAAGTTGGTACAAAAGAGAGCTAATGATTAAGAGATATTCACCTCAAGAAATTGCCTCGGTCTGGACAGAAGAAAATAAATTCAAGACGTGGCTGGATGTAGAAATTGCAGCAATGGAAGCTCAAGCAGAACTTGGCAGGGTTCCTTACGAAGCTGTTCAGGAAGTGAAGTCAAGGGCAAAGTTCGACATCGGAAGAATTGAGGAAATAGAAAAGACCGTAAAGCATGATGTAATTGCATTCCTGACAAACGTTGGAGAATATGTCGGTCCATCAGCTCGATACCTCCACCTTGGAATGACCTCATCGGACGTGCTCGATACATCATCGGCAATTCAACTCAAGCAATCAGGTGAAATTATCCTTAGACACCTTTCTTCACTACAGGAAGTTGTACTCAACTTGTCCAGGCAATACAAATATACAGTAATGATAGGCCGTACTCATGGTGTTCATGCAGAACCAGTTACTTTCGGTCTCAAAGCAGCTATCTGGTTCGATGAACTCCGAAGGGATATAAATCGCCTCATCGCTGCTATCAAAGATATATCTGTTGCAAAGATTTCTGGTGCCGTAGGCACGTATTCTAACATCTCTCCTGAAGTGGAAGCTTATGTGGCAAGGAAGTTTGGACTTACACCATCAATTGGTTCGACACAAGTAATTCAGCGTGACAGGCATGCTGCTTTTATGACAACACTGGCTGTTATTGCAGGCACACTTGAGAAAATTGCACTCGAAATAAGGCACCTTCAGAGGACAGAAGTACTGGAAGTTGAGGAGCCATTTGCTAAAGGACAGAAGGGATCCTCTGCAATGCCGCATAAGAGAAACCCTGTGAATGCAGAAAGGATTTGTGGTCTGGCAAGATTAATCCGTTCCTACTCGGTCTCTGCTCTTGAAAATCAGGCACTATGGCATGAAAGAGATATTTCCCATTCTTCGGTCGAGCGAGTAATTTTCCCGGATGCTACTATTGGCCTGGATTTTATGATACTTGAACTGCAAAAGATTCTGACTAACCTCAATGTGTATCCTGATAAAATGCAGGAAAACCTTCAGTTAACACATGGCTTATACCATTCTGAAGACGTCCTCTTAAAGCTTGTAGAAAAGGGACTTAGTCGCGAGGAGTCATATGCAATTGTTCAGCAAAATGCTATGACTTGCTGGGAAAACAAAGAGGATTTTTTTTCTGTACTCAGAAAAGACCCCAAAATCAATTCACGAATTCCGGAAGAGGAACTCGAAGAGATATTTAGAACATCAAAACTCATGACGAGTGTGGACTATATTTTTAAGGAATTAGGGATATAACCATTGAGAAACGCTATGATTCCACATAACAAGACCTTTTTCGTGTGGCTTGGAGGCGTATACGGACTTCTCATTGGACTTGTAATTGCTCTAATTGCGCAAATAATATTTATTAAACTAAAGTTTGGCCCAATTAAGTCGGTAACTCTAATTTCACTTGCAGGTATAATGTCTGCACTTGGATCGCACAGTGTAAGCCGATATCTGTTTCATAACAACACACCGATATTTACGAGTCCTGCGCATTACTTTATTTTCTTTTCAGTACTCCCGGTTTTAGTCTTAATTCTTATAATTGTATTGTTATTCAGTCCAAATTAGGAGAACAAACATGGCAGAGTTATTCAAAAACTACATTGGCGGCAAATGGGTAGATGCTTCGTCTGGAAAAACATTAGAAAACCGCAATCCTGCAAACTGGGATGAAGTAATTGGCCTCTTCCCGAGAAGCGATAAACGCGATGTCGACGAAGCAGTTGCTTCAGCAAGAGAGGCATTTAGAAAATGGAGCCTCTTTCCTGCTCCACGCAGGGCAGATATTGTGAAAAGAGCGGGCGATATAATGGTCGAAAGAAAGGAAGAACTCGCTCGCGAAATGACTCGTGAAATGGGTAAGGTGCTCATTGAAACAAGAGGAGATGTGCAGGAAGGAATCGACACAGCTTACTATTCGGCAGGCGAAGGGAGGAGAATGTTTGGCGTCACCGCACCAAGTGAACTCCCGAATAAATTCACAATGTCCGTTAAAATGCCGGTTGGAGTTGCGGGTATAATAACCCCCTGGAACTTTCCCATGGCAATACCCACATGGAAGATATTCCCCGCACTCGTTGCTGGCAACACAATTGTCTTCAAGCCGGCATCTGACACGCCTAAGACTGCAACCACACTTGTTGAAATACTCATTGAAGCAGGCGTACCAGATGGGGTAATTAACATTGTGCATGGAGGTGGCAATGATGTTGGCATGGCCATTGTAGAGCATCCGGGTATCGATTTAATTAGCTTCACTGGTTCCACTCTTGTTGGTAAGAAAATTTCTGAGCTGGCAGCAAAGGATTTGAAGCGAGTTTCGCTTGAACTGGGCGGCAAGAACGCTCAACTGGTTATGGACGATGCAAACCTCGAGCTTGCACTCGATGGGATTCTCTGGGGAGCATTTGGAACAACTGGACAGCGATGCACCGCAACAAGCCGACTTATCCTGCATGAAAAAATTTACGACAAATTTCTCGATATGCTTGTTGAACGAGCTTCCAAACTTAAACTTGGTAACGGACTGGATGAAAGCGTTGAGGTTGGGCCCTGCATCAATGAAGCCCAAAGACAAAAAGTCCATTCATACGTCGAAATAGGAAAGAAAGAAGGGGCTAAGCTTCTTATGGGCGGTGAATATGCCACAGGAGGTGATCTTGATAAAGGATGGTTTTACAAGCCAACTATATTTGCTGACGTCGACCCGCATATGACAATAGCTCAAGAAGAAATATTTGGCCCTGTTCTCTCTGTAATTAAAGTTAAAGATATTGATGAAGGTATAGAAGTTCTCAATGGCACGATTTATGGACTGAGCTCGTCTGTTTACACTAAGAATATAAACAATGCTTTCAAAGCAATGAGGGATATAAAAGCCGGGATAACGTACATCAATGCACCCACTATTGGGGCTGAGACGCATATGCCATTTGGGGGCGTTAAGCAAACCGGCAATGGACATCGTGAAGGCGGGTCCAGCGCTTTTGACTTCTTCACTGAAGTGAAGACAATTTACGTAGATTTTAGTGACAGGCTTCAGAGAGCACAAATAGACACTTATGGCTCTTCGCAAAAAACAGAAAAAAAATAAGGGGAAATCATGACCTTGAATGAATTGGCACAAAAGAAAGGCGGTGTTTCAACAGCTGGCGAGTCAATTTACCCGGGAATTGGAAAGACTGCGGTTACTCCGGAACAGGTTAGCCAGATTTTGAGTAAACACATGCTTGTAGATGGTTTCGATATTGTTTTTGACCTGAAGAAAAGTAAAGGATCGTACGTCTACGACTCCAAGCGCAAGAAGTATTATCTTGATTTTTTCACATTCTTTGCTTCATCGCCTATCGGGTTTAATCATCCCAAGATGACAACCCCTGAATTCATGGAGAAGCTTGCTTATGTATCGGTTCACAAACCATCCAACTCCGACTCTTACACTGTCGAGATGGCAGAGTTCGTCGATACATTTTCAAAAATTGCAATTCCAGACTATTTACCACACGCTTTCTTCATCGAAGGGGGTGCTTTAGCTGTTGAAAATGCCCTTAAAGCTGCATTTGACTACAGGATGCAGAAGAATCTTCAAAGCGGATTTTACACTACAGTCGACGACGAAAATAAAATGGTTGTCATCCATTTTAGAAGGGCTTTCCACGGGCGTTCTGGATACACACTCTCTCTTACAAATACTGATCCGGTAAAGACTAAGTATTACCCGAAATTTAATTGGCCTCGAATACATAACCCTGCAATTCGTTTTCCTTTGAACGAGCAAAACCTTCGAATTGTAAAGGAAGAAGAGGAAATTGCTATTAATCAAATCAAGCGAGCAATCGTTGAACATGGCAACAACATTGCAGCTATGATCATTGAACCAATTCAAGCAGAAGGGGGCGATAACCATTTTCGAAAAGAGTTTTTTGTAAAGATAAGGGAACTTGCGTCCGAAAACGACATTATTTTCATCATGGATGAAGTGCAAACCGGTATTGGAATTACAGGGAAAATGTGGGCACATCAGTACTATGTTGAGCCCGATGCTATTTCCTTTGGAAAGAAAGCACAGGTTTGTGGAGTCCTTGCAGGCAAAAAATTCGATGAAGTCGTAGGAAACGTGTTCAATACCTCAGGGAGAATAAACTCCACGTGGGGAGGAAATCTCGTCGATATGGTACGATTCACCCGTTATTTGCAAATTATACACGAAGAGAACCTCCTTGACAACGTCGTTAAGGTCGGAGGCTATCTGAAAACCAAACTGGAAGAAGTGGAAAAGGAATTTCCAAAATTGGTTTCAAATGCCAGAGGACTGGGAATGTTTTGCGCATTCGATATGACATCGCCAGAAAAGCGACTCGAATTGCGTCAACGTACATTCGAAAAAGGCTTGCTCCTCATAGGATGCGGGGAGAGATCGATAAGGTTCAGGCCTCCTCTCAACATGACAACCGATGAAGTTGATGAAGGGATAAAAATTATTAGAGAATCCCTCTATGAGATGACCCCAGAATAATTCCTCTTTTGTTGCTTTTCAATTGCAGCCAGGTACTTCTTCCACCTGGCTGCTTTTTTATTATCATGCAAAGGAGGCACACTTGCTACTCTTCTTTTTGAGGGGCTGCTTTCGTAAACAAGATACCTTCGAAAGTAGATAACAAATCATCGATGCCGTCATGGGTTACCGCGCTCACAAGATGAACCTTAGCACGTCCAGGAAATTTAATTCGTGAAATTGCGCGGGCATCCTCTTCGCTTAAGAGGTCGGACTTAGTAAGGACAATGACCTTAATTTTTCCTGGAAGTTTACTGCTATATCTCCTCAACTCCTTCTTCAAAGTTTCAATATCAGAAAGTATGTGTTGACTCGTTGAGTCTACGAGAATTGCAATTAGTTTGGTTCTCTCAATGTGCTTAAGAAAAGAGATGCCGAGCCCCTTCCCCTGACTTGCCCCTTCTATTAAGCCGGGCATGTCAGCAACAACAAATGAATTTTCATGTCTCTTTACTATCCCAAGTACAGGAGAAAGCGTCGTGAATGGATAATCTGCAATCTTTGGATGAGCAGCAGAAATAACTGATAAGAGTGTCGATTTACCAGCATTTGGAAATCCAACAAGTCCAACATCTGCAATTAACTTCAACTCGAGTTTCAGTACACGTTCCTCTCCCTGTTGTCCTTCCTCAGCGTGTCGAGGAGCACGGTCAGTTGGTGTGGCAAATTCTGCATTACCCCTACCTCCTTTACCGCCCCGTGCAGCAAGGAACTTGTCACCATGATGGACCAGATCGGCAAGAACCCTTCCGCTCCTTGCATCTTTGATCACCGTCCCAGCAGGAACTTTAACAATCAAGTCATCAGCACTCTTCCCACTTTGCTTTTTTCCTCTTCCATGTTCACCACGTTTTGCTTTGAAAGTTGCCCTATAATGAAAATCCAACAGTGTTGTAAGCTCCCTGTCCGCTACAATGATTACGTTCCCCCCATTCCCTCCATTTCCTCCATCTGGTCCGCCTTTTGGAACGTACTTCTCCCGCCGAAAACTCACAACGCCATTCCCGCCAGCACCCCCCTTCACATGAATTATCGCTTCGTCAACAAATCGCATTGACCTGGAGCCTCCAAAATCTTCTTGAATGTGGGAAGATCGATTTCACCAATTTCCTTGTTGTCACGAGCAAACTCGAGCCGGTCAACTACTTCATCAGCACCTTTATCCTTGAAAAAAATAATCAATGCATCAGCAGGAACTGAAGATTTGTCAGATGCGAACAAAAAGAGATTGTAAAGAGGCAATAGCACGCTCTCAGGATTTTCATAAATCAATCCAATAAGGTATGAGTCAATTTTTCCATGCAGCTTCTTCCAACTATCTATTGTCAACTCTGTCTTCTTATTTAGCTCGAGGTATTCCTTAATCCCCTTTGAATAAAATGGATAATCAAACAAGTACCGAAGTGACAATTCCACTTCATTCCCGGACACTATCTTCTCCTCTTTGAACAAAAATTTTTCAAGGGTCCACCTTGGCCTGATTACATAGTTGAATACAAACTTGGAAGCGCGATCCGTAATTTCTAGAAACTCATCACGGGTAAATGTGAATGAGCTCCTCAAAAGATGCTTTACCTCTTTAATAAGTGCCTGTACATCAGGACTATCAAAATCAAACCTACCCGTCTTCCCCACACCCAATCGTTCCTGATCGAGAAATTCCTCCACTTCCGCTTGTGCAAACCTCTTAAAGTTTTCCGGGATTTCCATGTCACCAAGGAGAGAAAACAAACTAACCCTTTCACCTGTATGACGGCTTGTTATCTTGTAAATATAACTGGCTATTGCTTGTTCGAACATACTACTTCAGAAGGGCCTTAACCCGATTTATCTCTCGTTCAGCCCCGGCTTTGAACGTCGGGTCAGTGTCAGGTTTGTCGATTATTTTCTGATACATAGCAATTGCATCCTGCGGCCGATTAAGTTTTTCATAAGACTTTCCTGCCATATAGTAAGCATTGGCTGCCCAATCAACAACCGTCTTCCCCGGCACGAGATAAGGTACTTTTAGAAACTCGAGAATTGAATTTGCATAGTCCCCTTTGTCAACATATATTGCGCCAATGTAGTAATGCAACTCCGCAAGATAGTCCCTGTTAGCCTCCTTTAGCAAGCTTTGAAAAGTTGCAAGAGCCTGATCATAATATTTCAACTCTTCATACAATATCCCGATCTTGATTTTCTTATCCATAATGTTTGGATCCGTTGGAAATTCTACAATAAATTTCTTTGTAACTTCAAGAGCAGCATCGTACATTCCGAGAGATTCGTATGAACTAATAAGTCTATCCATTGCACTTCTCCTTATGTCCTCGGAAGAAGTTGTATCCAGATAAATCACCCTGTAATTATCTATAGCGTTTTGATACTTTTCCTGAGCATAATAAATATTTCCCAACTCAAGATGAGCTTCAATTGCACTGGTCGAATTTGGAAACTTATTGAGGATGTCCTCTAATTCTTTCTGCGCTTTATCAAGGTTGCCAGTCTCTACATCAATCCTGGCAAGCTGAAGGAGCGAGGCGGGATATACATTGGTTTCTTCGTAATCATCTCCGACCTTTTCCAGGAGCTTGCGAGCTTCATCGTATTTCTTTTGACTTATAAGATATTTTGACTTGTCGACCAAAAACCGAGCAAGATATGTCTGATTGGCTTTTGGATAATTTTTCTTGAACTGAACAACTTCAGCATCAGCAGACTTGATATTACTACTCAAATAGTCTATGCGAATGAGCTGAGCGGAAGCGTATTCCTTCAGACTGTCTGGAACTGACTGCGACAATATTTGAGAATATACTTGACGAGCATCTTTGTAATTTGCTGAATTGAAATATGTGTCAGCTGCTTTAATCATCGCAACTGGATCACTTTCGCCTGCTTTAAGGTAAAAGGACGCACTCAGTCTGTCGTCACCTAACTTTTTGTAAATTGCACCAAGCTGGGTATAAGCATCTGTCAAAGTGGAAGGATCTCCAGTTGTGCTGATTATCTTTTGAAATATTACTTTTGCGATATTAAGGTCGCCCGATTTCAATTTACAGTTCGCCATCTTTTCAAGGAGCGTGGAAGAAGGTGATCCCCACAAGGATGAAGATGCAATTCTGGAATAAATTGAGTAAGCACTATCGAACTTTCCCGCAGTAAACAAGTAATCGCCATATTCCTCAGCCTCCATGTCCCTCATTTCCGATGGCACGAGTCCGAATGGAGGTACATCATTCAAAAGCCTTTGATAAACTTTAGAAGGATCTCCACCTGAACTGACAAGTGTCCTTGCATAAGTAATATTTGCGCTGACACTTATCTTCCTCGAGACATTTTCACTCAGCAAAGGCAACAAAACCTTTTTTGCGGTCGCAGCTGAATCGAGAGATAACAGAATCTTTGCCTGTAACAATCTTGCTTCAAAAGAATTACCTGCAAGAAGCACCTGAGATAATGCTTCATAAGAAGATTTCGATTCATAAAGAATCCTTGCCAGCAAAAGATAGGCATCTGGACTTTTTACCGATTTAGCGAATCTATTTAAGAAGTCCACGACAACACTTCTTGCAGATGCTGTGTCCCCTCTATCGTAGTATAACCTCGCCAGCCTAAATAAAGCACTCTCTGCAATTGTATCACTTTCTGCTGGTGCAGATAGCTTTTGATAAATTGAAATGGCATCTGAAATTCTGGCTTTATCGACATGAGAAAGACGTTCATTGCATCTGGCAACCATAAATTCAGCAAATCGAGATGTATCCCCTCGACTAACTTGAGCTAACTTGCTAAACACCTCAATAGATTTATTATAATCCTTCAAGTCATCGTAGTAAATTTCACCTAATCTTAAAAGCGTCGAGGATGTGGTTGGCATTGAGACTTCTTTTTCCAATATTAAATTACTGAGGTCGACGACGGCATGGTTATAGTTTATCATCTTGAAGTACTTCACGTAATCCCTGATGCTGTCCGCATCGAAGGCATAATCCGACTCCGGATAGGTTTCTTTGAGAGAATCCAGACTAGACAGAGCCAGATCAAATTCTCCCCGAGCTTCGTCGACAATTGCTTTATAAAAAAGATATGAATCCACACGTTCAGGTAAAAGAAGACTCCCAAATTTGTCGAAGTTCTCCGCCAATCTATGATTATTCGTCACATTGTTTGCGTCTATCTCAAGGAGGCGATCCACCAACCCGGGAACATCATACGGTGCAATACCCTCGTTGCCAGAACTCCTTGCCTTCTCTACAGCATCCACAAGTAGTGAATCAGCCATGTTGAAATTGCCTGTCATAAACGCTGCTTTTGCATAAAGGATGAGATCCGGGACTGTCATTCTCTTTGATTGAAAACTCGAAAGTATTTCTTGAACCATTCGAAACTCATTGTTCTCGTCGAGCAATTGAGCCAATTTCCTCTTTTGATCGTCGGTCAAGTTTGATATTGACGGAACTACTTTCCTGTATGAATCAAAATCTCCTTTAGCAAGATAGCAATATGCTTTTTCGTAATTAAGTATAGATTTGAGGCGTCCGGTTAACTGAACCTCTGACAGTTGCGACAGCCTGGAGAGTGCCAGGTCGTAACTCCCTGCTTCAATATCAATCGAAATACTTTCTAATAGTGCCTCAGTGCTCTCCGGTTCAACGCCTAGATCAGCTGCCTGGTTGAAAAACTTCGAAGCAGAAGTGAGATCCCCCCTCGACCTGTACAACTTACCTAAAGAAAGGAGTCCCATAACTCTAATCGAGTCACTGTCTGACGTCAACAAACTCTTAAATTCGGCTTCAGCATTAGCTGTCTTCCCCGTTTCCAGGTACAAATTTCCGAGATCGTAAGTTGCAACAAAATAGAGTGGTGATGATGAGTAATCCTGGACTAACGTCGTCAAAGACTGTTCCGCTCTCGAGGTATCACCTGCAAGCTTAAAATACTTTGCTGCTTTAATGAGAGCTTCGGGTGCACGCTGATCTTTTGGGTAAAACACCCGTAATCGTTCGAACGCAAATCCAGCATTGGCATATTCATGCGCAAGTGAATAAGACTCCCCTGCTCTCATCCATGCATCAGGAGCAAGGGGATCGTTCGGATATTGCACTGCAAATGTCTGAAAATTCGAAGCAGCGTTGGGATACTTCTTTAGCTCAATCTCCGTCAGTGCAAGATAATATCTCGCCTGTCCAGCAGAAGACGAAGTAGGATAAAGCTGGAGGTACCTGGTAAATTGTTCTTCCGCAAGGTCATACATTTTGTTCTTATAGAGCTCTATTCCGAATTTAAAATCCGAATCGACTTGTGACTCCTGTGCAAAGGCAAAAGATGCCTGGAAAATTACAAATGCCAATAGGAATGCGTACGAAACGAGCGGGCTCTTGAGAACCCGCTCTAATTTATCGCCTTTAAGAGGATCAAGCATTTCGATTTTACCCCAGCAGTCGAGTGTGACGCTGGAAAACATAAAGGTCAACTGTCGGCAACGCCAGGTCAAGTCTCCCTTTCAACCGCTGCTTTCTTTAGTTGAGATATGTGCCACGTGATGTTAATCTCTTTTGGACACGCTTCCACACAATTGAATATTGTGTGACACCGCCAAAGTCCATCTGGATTGTCCACAATGTCAAGTCGTTCATTTGCCGCCTCATCTCTAGTATCGAAAACAAAACGGTATGCCTTCAATAGTGCTGCAGGACCAATGTAGTTATTGTTGGACCAAGTTGACGGACAAGAGGTTGTGCAGCAAGCGCATAAGATGCACTTAGCGGCCTCGAAGAGCTTTTCCGCATCTTCGTTCTTTTGAAGCCTTTCGTGCTCTGGGGGTGGAGAATTGTTTATCAGATATGGCTTTACAGCTTCGTATTTCTTGTAAAAGTCACTCATATCGACAACAAGGTCCTTTATTATTGGCATCGCAGGCAATGGCTCTATCACTATTGGCTTCTTGTAATTCACATCCCTTAGCAATACCGAGCAAGCAAGACGGTTCCGCCCGTTGATTCGAATTCCGTCCGATCCGCAAACGCCATGTGCACATGATCTTCTAAAGGTCAGCGTGCCATCAAAATTCCATTTCACTTGATTGAGCAAATCAAGAATTCTCTCGCGATCATCTTGAACTTCCAGTGTAAAATCCTGGTAATAAGGTTCTGAATCTTTTTCAGGGTTGTATCTTTGGATGCGCAATGTGACTTTCATTTTTTCAGCCTTCCTTTCAATATTTTCTTTCTTTAGGCTGGAACCTGGTAATGACAACCGGTTTGTGTGTAATCCTTGGAGCCTTCCCATTCTCATTCTTAAAAATCAAGCTATGCTTGAGCCAGTTCTTATCATCCCTGGAAGGGAAATCCTCCCTGGAATGGGCACCCCTCGATTCAGTTCTGTTCAGTGCACTATAAGTTATTGCTTCAGCAGTATCGATGAGGTTTCCTAATTCGATAGCTTCCATTAGGTCTGTGTTAAAGACCTTACCCCTGTCGTCAATCTTAATGTTCTTATACCTCTCTTTCAGGTCCTTGATTTCTTCTATCATATCTTTAAGGTCTTCCTCTTTTCTAAAGATCCCTACTTTGTCCATCATCTTTTCCTGCATCTCTGTTCGGAGAGCGCTCACCTTTTCACTTCCTGTCGAATTCATTATCCGTGAAATGGTTTCCGACGTTTTGTCTGCCGCATCTTTTGGAAGAGGCGCAAAATCTGCATTTTTTATGAACTCTGTAATTGCCTTTCCACCCCGTCTTCCAAAGACCACAAGATCAAGGAGAGAGTTAGTACCCAGGCGATTTGCCCCGTGTACGGAAACGCATGCCACCTCTCCGGCAGCATACAATCCCTGAACCTTCGCATTCTTTTCATTGTAAATCACTTCGGCGTCAACTGTAGTTGGAATCCCTCCCATTGCATAGTGTGCTGTAGGTTGAACAGGGATCGGTTCCTTTTCTGGTTCGACACCGAGATATGTTCGAGCAAAACCTGTAATTTCAGGAAGTTTTTCAACAAGCACTTCCCGCGGGAGCTTTGTCAAATCTAACTGCACGTAATAAGTACCATCACTACCTTTAAAACCCCTTCCTTCCTTAATTTCAGTAAGAATAGCCCTTGACACCATGTCTCTCGGTGCAAGATCTTTAACTGTAGGCGCGTATCTTTCCATAAAGCGCTCACCCTTATTATTGAGCAAAATTCCCCCCTCACCCCGTGCCGCTTCAGAAATCAGAATTCCCAATTTCCACAAACCAGTAGGATGGAATTGCACAAACTCCATATCTTCAAGTGGGAGCCCATTGTTATATACCAGCGCGAAACCATCGCCTGTGCCTACATGTGCATTTGACGTTATCCTGTAAACCCTTCCATAGCCTCCTGTAGCGAGCATTACTGCTTTTGCATGAAAGACATGAATCTCACTGGTGGCAATGTCAAACGCAACTACTCCTGAACATACATTGTTCTGTACAATCAAATCGGTCACAAAGAATTCCGAGAAAAACTGTACATGCTTCTTCAGGGCATTTTCATAAAGTGTGTGCAACATAACATGGCCTGTCCTATCGGCAGAGTAACAAGACCTTTTAACTGCTATTCTTTTCGAATCTGGATCCGCCGGGTTTTCTGGCCTTGTATGGCCTCCAAATCTGCGCTGAGCAATCTTTCCATCAGGAGTCCTCGAAAACGGGAGTCCCATATGTTCAAGTTCGATAATTGCTCTCACCGCATCCTGCGTCATTATTTCAATGGCATCCTGATCTCCCAGGTAATCACTCCCCTTTACTGTATCGAACATGTGCCATTCCCAGCTATCCTCCTCTTCGTTGCCAAGTGCTGCTCCAACACCTCCCTGTGCTGCACCTGTGTGGGAACGTGTTGGAAAGACTTTAGAAATTACTGCGCAAGTATTCCCTTCTGGAATTTCAACTGCTGCGCGCAAACCTGCGCCACCAGCACCAACTATTACTACATCAAATTGATGTTTGATCATCACAAATTTCCTTTTCTTTTTAAAAAGAAAGAATCGTATTTATGCCGAGAACCCAAAATGCAATTCCCGAGAGAATTATTATTCCATAAATTGTCAGGCTCAACCACGGCTTCATGTCGTAGTCTCGAAAAATCCCCCACGTCCCGTTGAGCCCATGCCACAAGCCGACAGTAATGAATGTCAGATCGAACATCTTCCAGAATGGATTGTGCATTCTAGCAAGTACCGCGGCATAAGTATGACCACTGGCAGGGTCAGAGTGCATAATAAAATAATGCGCTATCACGACTACGAAAAGAAGTATACCTGTGATCCTTTGCAGCACCCATGAAGGTGCCCCACTTCCTCTTGAACTTCTGTAAACGTACATTTTGTCCACCTCACCTTATTGACGCAAATAAATTTGTAATTGGCTCGCGGAAAATCAGGTATCCCATTCCAACAAAAAGGACAACAGCAAGGACATAAACCACAGCTAATACCTTCTTGTGATATCTGGCTCCGTTTGCCCAATCGACTAAAATAATCCTCACGCCGTTGAATGCATGAAACAAAACCAGAGAAAACAGTGCCCATTCCAGAAATTTAAAGAACGGTGTGGAAAAGAGTTTCATTTCTTCGTCGAAAGCTTTCTCGCCCTGAGTTAACGAAGTAAGAGCGTAAATGTGAAGATAAATGTAAGCGGTTAAGCCAAGTCCAGTAAGCCTGTGAAGAATCCATGCCCAGCTTCCACCGTGCTTGTAGTACTTCAGGTTAGTTTTTATCCATCCCTGCGGAGGGTTCGGTCGGTAAGCCATAGTAAACTCCTTTTAATGATTACGTCTTTGCAAAATTAAATGTAACATCCCTATTATGCAAGGAATGAATGCCTGTATGTGAACATTCTTCCGTCATGAAAAAAATCAACCAATTCTGGCTTTCTCTTGACTCTTAAACACAGAAAATTTAATTTTCAGATGAAAACATCTGATATGTCCTTAATTTTTAGTCGACAATGTGAATACGCTTTGCAGGCAGTCCTTTACATCTCTGGAAAACCGCAAAGCCAATTTGTAAATATCAACGAGATCAGCAAGAAGCTTGATATACCAATGCCATTTCTTGGGAAAACCCTTCAGCGACTTGTACAACACAAGATTCTGGAATCGATGAAGGGACCACGAGGTGGCTTCAAGCTCAGAAAAAACCCTAAAGATATAACTTTGTTTCACATCGTTGATGCAATAGACGGCACAGACTTCCTCACCTCTTGCGTCCTCGGTTTTCCTGAATGCTCTAGCAAGAACCCGTGCCCAATCCATAACCAGTGGGGTGAACTCCGTGACCGCATATACCAGATGCTTACAATGAAAACCATTGCCGATTTGTCGAAAGAAATTTCCAGCAGTAAACAACTCCTTTCAAAACTAAGCCTACAGCCATTGTAATTTTTTATGATTACATATAGGACAAAATTATCTGAAAATAACGGGCGTTCACAGCAATTGAGAGGTGTCAGGAAAATTCAAAGTGGACAGCAAAAATCGATCGTCAACCCTGATTTAAGGGGCTATATTCAAATTTTGTTTTTGTCAATTACCTTGTGGATTGGAATCGAATACTTCTTATTTGTATCACACCTTGAAACAGGCACACTGCAAGGATTATCCCGCCCCCCAGGGGTCGAAGCATTTCTACCTATCAGCGCATTGATTAGCTTTAGGTATTTCCTTTTAACAGGCATACTTAATCACGTTCATCCATCCGGGCTGGTGATATTTTTTGCAATAATAATCATATCGACATTCCTGAAAAAGGGATTTTGTAGCTGGATTTGTCCAATAGGTCTCATTTCCGAATCCCTTCACACTCTTGGAAAGAAAATCTTCAAACGAAATTATTCCCTGCCGCGAGTAATCGACGTTCCAATGCGTTCAATTAAATACCTCCTGCTCCTCTTCTTTGTCTACAGCATCTCTCAAATGACAGTTGACGAACTCAAAGCGTTCATTTATTCAGACTACAACAAGGCAGCCGACCTAAAGCTTTACTTGTTTTTTGCTAATATCGGGACTACTGCAGTTGCCGTAATCGGAATCCTGATTTTTCTCTCGCTCTTGATAAAAAACTTCTGGTGCAGATATGCTTGCCCGTACGGAGCATTGCTGGGCATATCAAGCCTGTTGAGTCCCTTTAAAGTGAGACGAAACGACTCGACATGCATCAAATGCGGGAAATGCTCATTGGCATGTCCATCCCTCTTACCAGTCGACAAGCTGGACTCAGTAAATTCAGCTGAATGCTTTGCCTGTTATTCGTGCATTGAATCGTGCCCGGTCTCCAATACACTCAAATTTTCAATTTCAGAAGGATCAAAAGGGTTAACCAGAATAGAGTACGCATTTATAATAACCGGAACTTATTTCCTGATAATTGGTTTGGCAATGCTGATGGGATACTGGCAGAGCTCGATTACCCCCGCAGAATACTTGAGTCTTTTCAGGAACATTGGGGCTATTGATCATGTATTTTAGGGCAAGACCAACTCACCCAATTGAAATTCTTCAATGGGAACATGAAATTTTTCTAAGAAGGTTACAAAAGATAGAGGAGAGTCCCGATCAGGTTTATCAGATGATGAATATCATAAAGGATCTGGAAGAACATCAAGAGGCAGAAGACCGTTTTGTCTTCCCTTTAGTTTCAGACTATCATGACGGATTATCGAATTTACTCCGTAAACAACATAGGGATATTTCAAATTCGTCTGATACCTTACTTGCCCTGTTCAAGGATCAAGTACACGAAGAAATTGTCCGTTTTCTCAAAACCTTTAAAGAGCAGCTTACAATGCATTTCGAGACAGAGAAGATAGAAGTTTTCGACAAAGCTATGGCAACTTTAAATGAAGCTCAGATCGACGTGCTCAGAATTAAATTTGCTACTCGAAGAATACACATTATGTGAAACTGGACAAACTTAACTAACAAAAAATGGAGGCATGAAGACTATGAAGAAAATTTTGCTCCTTCTTCTAATTACACCCTTATTTTTTATGGTGGATGGATTCAAGACCTTTCCTGCTGGACAGGAGAAGATCCAGGTGCCAAAAGATTCGGAAAAATGTATTGAATGCCATTCTCAACGCAACATTGCAGACGGTGCAATCCGTGACTGGAAACTGAGCCGTCATGCTCGAGAAGGAGTTGCGTGCGCAGACTGCCACATTCCAGCCGCAGGTGTCAGCAAGGAAATAACTAATGAACCAACTAAGTGTGACGACAAGAATGTGAGAAGGAAAGTTTCTGCAAAACAGTGCGCAACATGTCATGATGAACAGTACCAGCAGTTCAGTCACAGCAAGCATGCGCTTGCGTGGGTAGCGATGGATGCAATGCCAACCACCAGCATTCAGCCTCATGCGATAATAGAGGGAGAAAAGGGATGCGGTGGATGCCACAGAGTCGGACGCGATGATGGCCGTTGCGATGTCTGTCATACCAGGCACCTCTTTTCAGCGGCAGAAGCACGACATCCTGAAGCATGCCAGACCTGTCACATGGGTTTTGACCATCCCCAATGGGAAATGTACAGTACATCCAAACATGGCACCATTTATGAAATTCAAGGAAAGAATTGGAACTTCAACGAATCCCTATCTCAAATGTACAGGAAGACCACTGATGTTTCGGACACAACGGCGCGCGCACCCGTCTGCCAGACATGTCATATGCCCAATGGAGACCATGGGGTTAAAACTGCTTGGGGATTCCTGGCTGTTAGATTGCCTGAACCTGACAAAGAGTGGTTAAATTATAGGTTGACTATATTAAAAGGACTCGGAGTACTTGATGAGAAAGGCAATCCCACAGAAAGGCTAAAAGTCGTTCAAGCCGGTCAGGTTGCACGCCTGAGTGAAGAAGAATGGAACGAAAGAAGGAACACAATGATACAGGTTTGTACAAAATGCCACAGTGAATCTTACGCTAAACAAAACCTGGCACAAGCTGATTCAGTAATAAAGCAATCCGACAGGCTTGTTGCAGAAGCCGTGCTTGTTGTGGACAGCCTCTACCAGGATGGGATATTGAGTAGACCAAAGGATCAGCCATTTAATGTCGATATGCTTCGATTTTATGAGTCCAGAACGCCTATTGAGCAAAAACTGTACACTATGTTTCTTGAGCACAGAATGAGAAGTTTCCAGGGTGCATTTCATATGAATCCAGACTACATGCACTGGTATGGCTGGGCTGAATTAAAACGTGATTTAGTCGAGATAAAAGAAGAAGCTGCCCGACTGAGGCAGGAACATTTTGGTAACCTGAAGAAGAAAACAAAGTAAATTTAGTTGTAGGGGGACGGATGCCTTAAGCCCGTCCCCTTCTTCGAACATTGAGAGGCACAGTTGAAATTAAAAAAATTCATTCCGCATGAACACGGTGCATGGGCAATGTGGATTGTCCCAATGCTATCTGCACCACTAATCACGAAGTTCACGCTTGAATTTTTTCTCTTGTTCCTTTCCTTTGCATTTCTTTATATGGCACACCATCCGGTCGTCAGTCTTGTTAAAACGAAAAAATTTACAGATAGGAACGAAGCCTTAACTGCAGCCATCCTCTTTACAGTACCAGGCATTATATTGGGTTTAGCCACAATCTTACTGGGGCACCTCTGGCTATTATTTGTTTTTGGATTGATCGAATCTATACTGTTCATCTTTAGCGTCGAAAGCTTTGCAAAAAAAGATCAGCGCACTTTCTCAAATGAGCTGTTGATTGTATTAGCATTGACACTCTCTGCCCCCACGGCATATTATACAATTAACCACACAATAGACGCCAGGGGACTCTCACTTTACCTTTTCAACTTTCTCTTCTTCGGAAGCAGTGTCTTTTACGTTAAAATGAGAATTGAGTTCTTAAAGTCAAAGGGTATGTGGAAGGACGATGCGGCAAGGGCAAGAAACCTCAATATATTTTATCATATTTTGATGCTAATCACGATTTTGTTTGTGATTTTTACCGAATCCATAGGAGTAACTGTTCTCCTTGGATTTGTCCCAATGATAGTACAGGTAATTGCTGGACTAATATCGCGCACTCCTCGGGTAAACTTCACAAAACTTGGGGTTGGACTCATCCTGCAGTCTGCAATTTTTTTGGCATCTATCGCTATATTCTGGCAGTAGATCCTGCTGTTCGTTCTTCAAACAGTCCTCGCGTCTCATTCATACGAGACTCACTCAAATTCTCGACGCACAGACAACCATTAATTTAGCATTATTACCTGAGCTCTGCAATTACCCGGTTGTGTAGAATTAGCATAAGTTGTTGGAATGATTCTAGATGCCGAGATTATGCAGTTGTTCTCCTTCGGCTGCTGTGGTATCAAGCTTTATCGGAAAATTTAGCAGGAATATTTTCAGTTTTCTGGCTCTCGTCAGGTAAAAAATCCGATAGAAAAGTCTTACTCTGTAGAAATAGGCCCTGTCTTAAATCCCTTTTTCCATATGAAGTAAACGGGTATTCCGAGCAAGACAATTACAACACCAGGCCAGGTATATGTGGGCTTAAAAATAAGGAGGTCTATTGATATTGCCAGAGCAACAATAATGTAGAGTGCAGGAACTACAGGATAGCCAAAAGCCTTATATGGCCTCTCCGCATCAGGTCTCTTTTTTCTCAGTATAAAAAGACCTGAAATCGTCAGGATATAGAAAATGAGCACAGCAAAGATGACATAATCCAGTAAGTCGCTATAAGTACCTGATAGACATAATAAACCAGACCAGATTCCCTGAACTACCAGAGCAGCACCGGGTACGCCCTGTTTGTTTAAATTTCCAACAGACTGGAAAAATAATTTATCCTTTGCCATGGCATAGTAAACCCGTGCCCCAGCCAATATTAATCCATTGTTACAACCAAAGGTAGATATCATAATCAGTACCGCCATAATAATTGCTGCAGGCGCTCCAAACACCACCGACGCAGCAGCTGTCCCAACCCTGTCGTCCAGTGCGAACTGAATCCCCCTCCCTATCACGCTGTGAGCATCGGGATTCCCAGTTACAGGTAAAACAAGTATATAGGAAATATTAGCTAAGACGTAGAGAACAGTAACAGTTATGGTTCCAAGAGCAAGGCTCAACGGGATATTTCGTTTAGGGTTTACAACCTCTCCAGCTGTAAATGTAATATTGTTCCAGGCATCACTTGAAAAAAGCGAACCAACCATTGCCGCACCAAAAGCTGCATAAAGCATCCAGCCACCCAGATATTCAATTAAAACCACCTTTCCGTTAGACAAGTGAGTCCAGCTTCCGCTCCAGAAGTTTGAAAAATTTGCAGCTATTGCTGAAGAATTTCTTCCGACGAATATCCCAAGGAATATCAATCCAACCAACGCAATTACCTTCGTGATGGTAAAGATATCCTGTATCAATTTTCCCTCTTTGAGTCCCCTGACATTTGCATATGTCAACACCGCTATACTCAAGATAGCAAGGAGTTGTCCCGCTGAAATTTTCAACCCAGAGAGAGAAAAAAGTACATTAGTTTCAGAGAACCAGGGAATGACAACAGCAGTAAATCGAGCAAATGCCACGGCAACTGCAGCAATTGTACCAGTTTGGATTACCAGGAAGGATGTCCACCCGTAGAGAAAGCCAATTAAAGGACCATACTCCTCCCTCAGGTAAGCATATTGTCCACCCACATGTGGCATCATACCAGCCAGTTCACCATAACTCAAAGCTGCAATGACAGTGACGACGCCTGTCACTACCCAAACAAGCAAGAGCAAACCTGGCGATCCAACCGTTCTGGCTATATCAGCACTCACGATGAATATACCCGACCCAACCATCGAACCTATGACTATCATGGTCGAATCGAGAAGTCCAAGTTCTCGTTTAAACTCGGCCATTCAACCTCCCTTTAAATCTGTCCAGCCATTCCAATTGACTTAAAGCAAACAACAGTTACAGCAAAGTACGATTGAACTGTTTGGAATCTCCGCTTTACTGCGACTGCAGTGATGCGGCAGATCTAACTTTGCTATGTTTTCGACCGTAAAAGAAATAAATCACGAATCCAATTGCCATCCAGATCAGGAGCCTGAGCCATGTGTCAAGTGGCAATCCAATCATTTGCAATGCCGAGACAAGCGCACCAAGAATGGGAACAAGAGGAACAAGAGGCGTTTTAAACGGACGATGAACATCCGGCTTTGTGTAACGCATGACCAGTACACCCAGCGAAACAATCACAAAGGCAAGCAATGTGCCTATTGAAACAAGTTCTCCAAGAATCCCAATTGGAAACAATCCCGATACGACCATAGCGACAGTACCCGTTACTATCGTGGTAATGTATGGAGTCCTGAATTTCGGATGCACTGCCGCAAATTTTGGTGGCAAGAGTCCATCTTTAGCCATACTGTAAAATATCCTCGGCTGCCCCAGAAGCATCACGAGAACAACTGAGCTCAATCCAGCTATCGCACCAACTTTAATTAAAGGCCTCAACCAAAAAAGACCAGGTCCCGCTGCGTCGACTCCTACAGCAATTGGATCAGGGACAAGGAGCTCCTTGTAGCTTACGATGCCCGTCAGTACTAATGCCACAGCTATATAAAGTACCGTCGAAATCCCAAGTGAACCCATAATTCCTATTGGCATATCTTTTTGTGGATTTCTAGCCTCCTGTGCGGTAGTTGAAACAGCATCAAATCCAATGTAAGCAAAAAATATAACGCCAGCTCCCCTCAGTATCCCGGATAGGCCATACTCACCAAAGTGTCCCTGATTTGGTGGAATAAATGGAACCCAATTTTGATGCTTTATGTAAAATGCACCAAACCCCACGAAAAGCAAGATTACAGCAACCTTAATAATGACGATGATGTTGTTGAAACCTGCAGATTCTCGAATCCCAATTACGAGAAGTGTGGTCATGAGGGCTATAATAAACATTGCAGGAAAATTAAGGAGAGAACCTGTCATCTGCCATCCGTGTCCAGCGACGTAATTTATTGGAGCACTTGCAAGATAAGATGGAATTACTATTCCAAAGTCCTTAAAGAAGGAGACGACATATCCTGACCAGCCCACGGCAACTGTCGAAGCTCCGAACAGATACTCGAGAATCAAATCCCAGCCAATTATCCAGGCAAGGAACTCTCCAAGTGTTGCATATGCATAAGTATATGCACTCCCGGCAATCGGTATCATTGAAGCAAACTCAGCGTAACAAAGTCCAGCAAACGCACAACCGATACCCGAGACAATAAACGATAGGACAATAGCAGGACCAGCATACTGAGCTGCTGCCTGACCTGTTAAGACAAAGATTCCCGCCCCTATGATTGCCCCTACCCCTAACGTGGTTAAGTTTAGCGGACCAAGAGTTCTCTTCAGTCCATGCTCAGTATCCGATGCCTCATCCATCAGATCAGTAAGTGACTTGGTTCCCAGGAGTCCTTTTGCCATTATTCCTCCAGTTTAATTTAGTATGAATTTTAAATCTTGCAGAGAACAATCTGACCTTATGCTAAACTGCGGGATCTCTCTCACTTATTCTTATAGGCTAATCTTTCGAGGAAAAAGACCTTGACGACAATGCACGAAATGTACCCACCGCAGCACCAAGCTTAACTATGTCCCATAAAGAAAAGATCAAAAATCCCTGCACTACTGATACACTCCAATTGTGAATTAGAGTCATATTTAGATATACAGTCCCACAACCAAAAATTAAAACCAGCCCCACAAGCATTGAAAAGATTGTCCATATTACTGAACTATCCATACGAATCATTGCTCCAACTACTCCCGCACCAATTACAAAGCCCCATAAATATCCACCTGTCGGTCCAAAAAGATATCCCCATCCAGCAACCGGTGACGCAAAAACCGGAATCCCGAGTCCTCCTAATAATAGATAGGACAACATGCTGATAGCACCATCCCTCCAGCCAAGAAATGCTCCGGCGAGCAGCACAAACATTGTTTGCAATGTGAAGGGAACGGGGTTGTGAGGAATGTACACATGTGCGCCCAGGGCTGTAAGTACTACAAACATTGTTATATTTTTAATCCGTACAAACGTTTCGTCGTATGAGTTTATGATATCAATTGACAATGCGTGACTGTCCTTCATCATTCCTCCTATATGTGGGTCTTGAAATCAGTGATTATCTTTACGTACAAAACGCTGAAATGGATATTTTCAAACCAGAGCCACAAAATATCCATAGAGTCAACTTGAAAAATTTGCCATCGGACAACATTGAAACACAATAAAGAGCTTTACCTTCTTCATGTTGATGAAAATATTCAGATTGAAGATGAGAATCAAGATAGTGCTGCCATCCAGTGAAAATCAATTTACACCGGAAAGGCTGGGGGTTTAATCAACACGAAAAATCATATTATCAATTAATCTTGTAGATCCAAAACGAACTGCAATCAAACACAACACTTGTTTGAGTCCCCTGATTGTTTCAACTTTTCGAAAAGTGTCCGGATCGACAAAGGTTATATAATCTACACTACCCGTCGACTCCCTCCTGATCAATTTAGACATTTCCAGCTCAACCTTGCTCAGGTCTGATTCGCCACCTCTTATTAATGAACCTGCCAGAACAAGAGATTGATAAAGGATGGGCGCCTCCTTTCTTTCCTGGGGGCTTAAATAAACGTTTCGGGAGCTCATTGCGAGCCCATCCCTCTCCCGAATTACAGGTCCGACGATAATCTCTATTCCAAAGTTCAAATCATTGACCATTTTTCTTATAATAAACGCCTGCTGCGCATCTTTTTGACCAAAAACAGCTACATCTGGCTTTACGATGTTGAAAAGTTTTGCTACAACTGTGGTAACACCCCTGAAATGCCCAGGCCTGATTTCACCTTCAAGGACCTGGGATATACCCTCAACGTCAACAAATGTTGAATGACCGGGCAAATACATTTCTGAGTCAGACGGCACAAAGAGAATATCAACTCCCCTTTGTTCCGCCATACCTCTATCTCTATTCAAGTCACGTGGGTAGCGACTGAAATCTTCTCCTCTTCCGAACTGAGTTGGATTGACATAAATTGAAACTACAACAACATCAGAATTTTGCCTCGCAATGTCAATCAAGCTTAAATGCCCTTCGTGAAGATACCCCATCGTCGGTACAAAACCAATGCGTCTTCCTTCCCGTCGAATATGATCAGCTGATTCCTGCATTTCTTTTACTGACGATATTACTTTCATAAGTCGCTATATTATCTTCTTTCCAAGAGCTGATGCAATGATTTCTGTTGCAAATTCCGCTGTCTGATTCTTCGTATCCAGAATGGGATTTACCTCTGTAACCTCAAGTGACGTCATGCATGTGCAATCCGCAATGTTTTCCATTATTAAATGTGCCTCCCTGTAACTCAGTCCACCTGGAGCAGGCGTTCCAACTCCGCCAGCTACTGAAGGATCCACAGAATCCATATCGAAACTCACATGGAGTATGTCGACTTTTTCTCGAAGGTCCTTCAACACTTTTGAGATTATCCTGTGAGCCCCATATTTGTCTATATCAGACATTGTATAGTAAGCAATCCCTGTCTTTTTGACTATATCCTTTTCAGCCCTATCTATTGTTCTAACACCAATTAAAGCGGCATTTCGGGGATCGACCTTTCTAAAATCACCTCCAACGGTAACGAGCTCACGTGCTCCTTCCCCCAGAACCGCGGCTAGAGGCATTCCATGTATATTTCCTGAAGGGGTGGTTAGTTGAGTGTTCATATCAGCATGAGCATCTATCCAGATCAATCCCAACCGCAAATTATGATTACGTGCATATCTCGCCAGACCCGAAATAGTTCCTATTGCAATAGAATGGTCTCCTCCAAGAACTAACGGGAAGTCGCCAGCTTCCATTATTTGTTCGAGCTTATTAGCAAGGATAGTAGTAACCCGAACAATCTCCGGCAAATATTTCAACTTTTGATTTTCTATTTCCTGGCTTTCAGGAATCTTAACAGGTATGTCCCCCTCATCAGTTACTACGTGACCAATATCCCGAATTCTATCTGCAATTCCAGCAATTCTCATTGCAGAAGGTCCCATATCAACCCCCCGTCTCCCGGCGCCAAGATCCATTGGCACTCCAACTATTCTTACTCTCATGGCATTAAGACTCCAGAAGCTCAAGTAGCTGGGTAATCTTAGTTTTCAGCTCTTTCCTATGCACAATAAAATCCACAAATCCTTTGTCGAGGAGGAATTCAGATCGCTGAAATCCCTCAGGGAGGTCTTTCCCGACAGCCTGCCTTATAACACGGGGGCCGGCAAATCCAATCAATGCCCCTGGCTCAGCTATGTTAAAGTCGCCCAGCATCGCAAAGCTCGCCGTTACTCCACCTGTTGTTGGATCAGTTAGAATTGAAATATATGGCAATCCAGCTTTGTTTAGTCTCGTAAGCCGCGAACTTGTCTTAGCCAGTTGCATCAATGACAGTGCAGCTTCCATCATCCTGGCGCCACCACTTTGAGAAATTAGAATTAACGGAAGCTTGAGTTTTATTGCACGGTCGATTGCTCTGGCAACCTTCTCGCCCACAACTGAACCCATACTCCCACCAATAAACTGAAAATCCATACAACCAAAAACAACCTTGTGGCCATTTATTTCACCAGTTCCAGTCCTGATTGCATCAACCAACCCTGTTTTCTTCTGAGCCTCAGCAAGACGGTCTTTATACGATTTAGTATCGACAAACTTCAGCGGGTCGTTCGATTTCAACTTCCGGTCTGTCTCTCTAAATGTCCCTTTGTCCAGAAGTATCTGAATATATTCCCTACTTCCGATCCTGAAATGATAACCACACTTATTGCACGTCCAGAAGTTATCATCCAGCTGTGTCTTGTGAAGCATTTCACCACACTTTTCACACTTCACCCATGATCCTTCTGGCAAATCTTTCTTTTCACTTGAAACAATATTTTGTTTTGACCTCTTAAACCAGGACATTAAATTTTCTCCCGAATTTTTGTTAAGGGATCGCCTTTCACAGCAATAAAATCTTTTAGATACATAGGCACTACGGAGTCAGTATCTGCAAAATTACCTTGCAAAAACTTCTCCTCTCCTATTATGCCTATCGACAGGGCTGAGGTCGATCTTAGATCCTTTGGTGCTAATCTTAAAGAAACTCCAGTTTCAGCAAGGAGTTCAGATCCTTCACCTGTCAACACCTCGTCACCTTTCAACATGGATAAAATCTCGGAAGATGATACCACCTTAGATTCATCCAACTTGGTCAATTTCTCTTCTTTAACTTCATACATACCAAGATAAAACTCGTTAGCTCGAGCATGCAATAGCACAAAAATCCTTTTTTGATTTGCAAAAGACCTTAAACGATATGCAATTGAGTCGAGAGTTGGAACAGTGACAATCTTTTTGTCAAGTGCGTACGCAATCCCTTTTGCAGTCGACAAGCCTATTCGTAGTCCAGTGAAGCTCCCAGGACCAATCGATACAGCAACTGCGTCTATATCCGAAAAACTCAAATGGGAGTTGTCAAGAAGTGAAAGAATCATTGGTGTTAATCGCTCCACGTGGATGTTCTTTCTAGAAACAGTAAACTCTGCAAGTGATGCTCCATTTTCCACAATTGCTGCCGAACATATTCTTGTGGCGGTTTCAATTGCAAGGATCTTTGGCAATTCAAAATCTCCTCGAGATAAAACTATTCATTTCACTTCACTAATACTAATGTTACGAACTTTTTCTCCACCAATTGTCATTATCACTTCATACCTTTTCTCGGGCAGCATACCATTTAGCTTCTCAGCCCATTCCACGACACACACTGCGTCAGCCTCAACGTATTCTTCAAATCCCAGATCGAGAATTTCCTTTATCGAGGAAATTCTGTAGAGGTCTATATGATATACATCGAGCGTTCCATGGTATTCATTTACAATAGTAAATGTCGGACTATTGACAACTTCTCTTACATTCAAAGCCTTCCCTATTCCCTGAACGAAATGAGTCTTCCCTGCGCCAAGGTCCCCGTAAATAGCCACAAAATCCCCTCCACGGAGCTCACTGCCAAATCTTTCACCAAGCGCAACTGTCTCCACTTCATCTCTCGTTATAAAATTTCCCGTCATGGAAATAACTGATATTACCGGGGTTCAAGTATTGCAACAGGGACAATCATCTCTTCGAGTGAAATCCCGCCATGCTGGAAGGAATCGTGATACTGCTCGAGATACTTGTGATAATCTGTAGGATAGACAAAATAAAAATCTTCTTTTGCAATAATATAATTTATAGTGATCCCACGCCTGGGGAGCAAATATTCCTCTGGATTTTTCACAAAAATTGCCTGCCGTTCATCGCATTTTAAGTTCCTGCCGAACTTGTATCTTAAATTTGTCGACGCTTCTCTATCACCTATGACCTTAGAGCCTCGCAGGCTCCTGATTGTGCCATGATCTGTTGTGACAACAACAGTTGCTTTAGTATCTGCAAGAGTTCTAAACAAATCAATTAAATACGAATGCTGGAACCATGACCTCGTCAACGACCTGTAAGCACTTTCATCTGGTGCAATTTCTTTGAGAATCTGCGAATCTGAGCGTGTGTGAGCTAAAATATCGACAAAATTCACGACAATTGCTGTCAAAGGAACCCTTGTAAACGATTGAATATTTGAAACTACGCCCCTGCCAAAATCTGGATCTATAATCTTTATATACTTTGGTTCCACTCGAATACGCTTGCGCTGAAGAAGATCTGTCAGTAATTCCTTTTCATACCGATTCCTACTGTTATCATCATCAGAATTACCCCTGTCCCAGATTTCAGGATACTTCTTTTCCATCTCAAGAGGCATTATGCCGCTAAAAATTGCATTCCGAGAATAAGGTGTTGCTGTTGGGAGAATGGAATAATAAAATTCTTTTGATATTGCATAAATTTCTCTCAGAAAATCTTCCATGATCAACCACTGATCCAGCCGCATACCATCTATGATTATAAAGACTACAGGTTTTCCTGAGGACATCCTTGGAAGGATAAAGGATTCAAATACTTCGTGTGAAAGCTTGGGACGGTTAGATTTTGAAGTCACCCAGTCGCGATAAACACTCTCTATGTACTTCCCAAATGCGGCATTTGCAGCCCGCCTTTGATCCATCAGAGGATCTTTGAAGCCGATTTCAGGATGACTGTCCATCTCCAGCTCCCAGTGAGTCAACTTCTGATGAATGTCCACCCAATCATTATAATCCAGATCACTATCTATTCTCGACGAGATTTCCCTGAAATCAGACATATAATCCCTGGATACAGCTTCACTCTCTATCCTCCTCCCCTCAATAAACTTCTTGGCTGTCATTAAAATCTGGCTTGGATTTATAGGCTTCGTCAAATAGTCACTTATCTTTTTTCCAATTGCCTCTTCCATTAATGACTCAGCCTCATTTTTCGTAATCATAACTACAGGTATTTCTGGTGCAATCTCTTTTATCTCCTCCAGCGTACTGAGACCCCCCATCCCCGCCATCATTTCATCGAGAAAAATCAGGTCGTAGCTGTCGCTTCTAAAATTGCGCCTGACGAGCTCAATTGCATCCTGTCCATTTGTAGCTGTATCTACTTGATAACCTTTTTCGGTTAAAAAAAGAACATGAGGCTTTAAAAGTTCAATTTCGTCGTCTACCCATAATATCTTTTTATTTTCCCCGCTCATTTTCTCCTCTTTTCTGCATCTTTCATCGTAAAAAAATTACTCACGAACAGCTTAATAAACAAACGGCAGTTTTCCCCCGCTCAGAAACTACGAACTTAGAAACGACAAAAAGAGGAGAAAATTCAAAAGATCCGCAATCGACAAAAGACTGAAGCAAAATTAATCAGTCTGCCAGGAATCCCTCTATTAACTGTCCCATCTTCTCGGTTGAGACAGTCGTAGTGCCCGGGGAAGCTATGTCTGCAGTTCTGTATCCCTGATTAAGTGCGGACTCAACGGCTGAAAAAATCTTTTTACTCCAGTCATTTATTTCAAGTGAGTACTCAAAAAACATACCTGCAGAAAGGATACTTGCTATAGGATTTGCAACACCCCTCCCGGCAATATCAGGTGCGCTCCCGTGAACAGGCTCATAAAGAGCATGCTCGTTCCCTATACTTGCCGAAGGCAACATCCCTATTGATCCAGTTAACATAGACGCCTCATCGCTCAGTATGTCTCCAAACATATTTTCGGTAAGGATAACATCAAACTGTTCAGGTTTGCGAACAAGCTGCATTGCAGCATTGTCCACATACATATGCTCAAGTAATACATCCAGGTATTCTTCTCGATGGATGCGATTGACAACATCCCTCCAGAGCATCGAGGTTTGCAATATGTTTGCCTTGTCAACTGAAGTTACTTTCCTCTTCCTCCTTCTTGCAAGATTGAAGGCTTTTCTGGCTATTCGTTCAATTTCATATTCAGAGTATTTCATCGTGTTGACACCGTAACGGACATTCCCATCTGTGAAAATGCCAGACGGTTTTCCGAAATAAATTCCGCCTGTCAATTCCCTCACCACGACAAGGTTTACATTTTCAACAAATTCTCTCTTTAGGGATGAAGCATCGACCAATGGTTTGAACATTATAGCAGGTCTGATGTTAGCGTAAAGTTCCAATGATTTTCGCAGTCCAAGGAGCGCTTGTTCTGGCCTTAATTCGTAAGGAAGTGTGTCCCACTTAGGACCTCCAACAGCCCCGAGCAAAACCACATCAGAACGCATTGCAGACTCGAGGGTTTGTTTTGGCAGAGGATCACCGAATTCATCAATTGCAACACCTCCAGCTTTCAATTCAACAAATTCGAATGACAAACGGGCAAGGTTTTCTATACGCTTTAAGATCCTGACAGCCTGTGATATGACTTCTGGACCAATTCCATCCCCTGGAATGAGAGCTATCCGTATCATTCGACCTCCACAGATTTGACAATACCAAGTTTCCTGGCATACGCAAAGAGTCCTCCAGCCTGAATTATATCTCCAGCATCGCCAAGTGGTTTCAGTAAATAGCTTTTGCCAGTCGACAGATTCCGAATTTCGTTATTTACTGTGTCAATTTCCGCTTCATCACCTGTACTAAAATTTTCATATATAATTTCTCTGGATTCGAGTGGCAAAATAAAACCACCATCCACAGAGTTGCGATAAAAAATCCTGGCATAGGAACTTGCCACTACAGCTTCAACACCAGCAACATTCAATGCCAGGGGGGCATGCTCGCGCGAAGAACCACACCCAAAATTTTTACCCGCTACAATAATCTTAAAGATTGATCTATATTCTCCCTCTTCGACAAAACGCATTCCACCGTAAGGGAGACCCGACTCATTATCCGGCACACCACTCAAGGCATACCTGCCAAAAAGCTTTCTTTCTTCAGGAGAGTGAGTACTGTAAACCAGGTGCTGTGCAGGGATTATTTGATCTGTATCAACATCATTACCAAGAACAAAGACTTTTCCAGAAATAACTTTATTTTTCATAGTTGAACCTTCCTAACGTTTAAATAAATTTTCGAGGGTCAGTAATTTTGCCAGTTAATGCTGAAGCTGCAGCTGTTAGAGGAGATCCCAGGAAAACCTTTGCATTTTTAGATCCCATTCTACCGGGGAAGTTACGATTAGTAGTTGAAAGGCACACTTCGTCGCCGTTCAACCTTCCGTAAGTATCCTCTGGTCCGCCGAGGCATGCTCCGCAGCTCGGGTTGCCAATTTTGCAGCCAGCATCATAAAAAATTTGATACAGAGATTTCCCATCTACTCTTTCTATCCACAATGACCTCATGATATCTGTTGTAGCTGGAATAACATATGTATTCACCATTACATTCCTACCATTCATTATCTTAGCAGCAGCTATATAGTCTGTCAGTTTACCTCCTGTGCAGGAACCTATGTAAACCTGATCGAGTCGAACATCCGACAAATTCTCAGCAAGATCGACATTTTCTGGTGAGTGAGGCATTGCAACAAGTGGCTTCAAATCATCGACATCGTAAACTTTCTCTGCCGAAAAGACTGCATCTTCATCGTTGAAGTATTCTGTGAATTCAACGTTGCTTCTCGATTTGACATATTCTCTCGTCTTTTCATCCGGGGCAATTACCCCATTTTTTCCACCAGCTTCTATTACCATATTACAAAGTGTCATTCTCTCTTCAATATTCAACTGATGAATTGCCTCGCCAGCAAATTCCATTGTTTGATAGGAAGCCCCATCGACTCCAATATCGCCAATAATTTTGAGAATAAGGTCTTTTGCCATTAGATAATCCGGCATATCCCCCTTAAAAACGAAACGTACAGTCTCAGGTACCTTCACCCAGAGCTTTCCAGTTCCAAGTATAAAGGCAGCATCGGTATTTCCGATTCCTGTTGCAAATTCTCCAAATGCTCCAGCAGTGCAGGTATGAGAATCTGTCCCAAACAAAACCTCTCCAGGTCTTGTGAAACCTTCTTCCGGGAGTGCAACATGGCACACCCCTTTGTAGCGCGAACTCCCCACATCGTAGTAATTCTCTATCCCCTGCTCAGTTACAAACTCCCTGAGTATTTCTATGTTTCTCTTTGCATGAAAATCGTTTGTAAAAATATAGTGATCCGGGATAATTACAACCTTGCTCGGATCCCACACTTTTGCATCTTTTCCAAACTCTTGTTTAAACACCGATATCGTTCCCGGTCCTGTGACATCATGCGTCAACAAAATATCAACATCGACCCAGATATTCTCTCCTGCAGACACTTTCTCCTTGTTCGAATGCTTCGCAAGAATTTTCTCGGTTATTGTCATTCCCATACTTCGACAAATCTTCCTTTCTAATTTTCAATTATACATTTACTTGTTGCTGTATTTGTTGCTCCTGAGCAGCATGCCTTGATCGTGAAAACAGGGCACGGTTAGCAGCTTGCAAATATGCCTCTGCGCTTCCTGTAACGATGTCAGTACTTGCTGCTCTACCCGTGAAAATGACCTTGTCAAAAATCACCTTCACGAAAACTTCACCAACTGCGTCACCCCCCCACGCTACGGAATTAATAGTGTAATCAACCAGTTGTCCACCAAGCTTCAATATTCTTTCAATTGCATTATAAGTAGCATCAACAGGTCCATCGCCAGTTGCCGAATCAATGTATTTTTCATTCCCATCATCAAGTTCCACCACAGCTGTAGCAGTGATTCCCTTCCCCGCCATCACTTGCAAAGATGAGAGTTTGTAAAATGAATTGTCGTTTAAATCGCCATTCTGGAGGATTGTCACCAGATCGTCATCAAATACCTCCTTTTTCTTGTCAGCCAATTTTGTGAATTCAACATAGACTTTTTCCAACTCGTCCGCTGTCAAATGGTATCCAAGTTCTTCATACCTCTTTCTCAGAGCATGCCTACCGGAATGTTTACCGAGAACAAGTGTGGAGTGACGAATTCCAACTGACTCAGGAGTAATAATCTCGTATGTCACAGGTGATTTAATTATTCCATCCTGGTGAATTCCTGCTTCATGAGAAAATGCATTTGCTCCAACAATTGCTTTGTTTCGCTGTACAAGCATTCCTGTAAGTGTAGATAACAGACGACTCGATTTATATATCTCTTTTGTTTCGACGCCTGTGTAAAATGGAAGGACGTCACCGCGCGTACGAAGAGCCATGACAAATTCCTCTAAAGAAGCATTGCCTGCGCGTTCACCAATACCATTGACTGTACATTCTACTTGACGTGCCCCATTTTGAACTGCCGCAATTGAATTAGCCACAGCAAGTCCAAGGTCGTTATGGCAATGCACGCTTAGCATCACCTTGTCTATATTTCTTACACAGTTCCTTATTCTTGAAATCAGTTGACCAAATTCCGATGGTATTGTGTATCCAACAGTATCTGGAATATTGATTACAGTCGCTCCTTCATCGATAACTGCTTCAATGACCTGACAGAGGTATTCGATGTCTGACCTTCCAGCATCCTCGCAGCTGAACTCAACATCGTCTACAAATTTCTTTGCGTGTCTAACAGCTTTTATTGCTTGCTCAAGGACTTCTTCGCGAGTTTTCTTGAGCTTGTGCTTGAGATGTATGTCGCTCGTAGCAATAAATGTGTGAATTCGCGGCTTTACTGCCAGTTTTAAAGCTTCAGCTGCCCTGTCAATGTCTTGAGTAGCAGCTCTTGCAAGCGCAGCTATACTGCACGACCTGATGTTCTTTCCAATTTCATATACAGCCTCAAAATCGCCATCTGACGCAATTGGAAAGCCAGCCTCTATAACGTCTACTTTCAACTCTTCGAGTTGCCTTGCCATCTTAAGTTTTTCTCTGGCATCCATGCTGCATCCGGGCGATTGCTCACCGTCGCGCAAGGTTGTATCGAATATATATATTCTCTCTCTTTCCATTTTTATCCTCAGTTATTGTTTGGCTCCTTATTGAAACATACTGTTAATAGCATCAGTGATATCGTTATTTGCCCTGATTTGCTTCAAATGCTTTTCGAGAAATAGGTAGTATTCGTATTTTTGACTTGCCAATGACCTAAAAAGTCGACGGGTTTCAAAGTCCTCACTACTGTCGGCAAGTCGGTTGTACTCAATTATAGTTTCCATCTCCTTCTTCATCGTTGATTCGAGAAAATCTACCTTTACACGCGGATTCATCTTGTTACCTCCATTGTTGTTTCATTTATTTTAAGATCTTTGTTTTGCATGAGTTTATAATTAATAGAATCTACCAGTGCTTGCCAGCTTGCTTCAATTATATTTTCTGACACACCAACAGTGTTCCAGCTTGTCATATCATCAGATGCCTCTATCAGCACGCGAACTTTCGCAGCTGTTCCCTTGCTTCCATCTACAACCCTGACCTTATAATCAGTGAGACGAGTTTGCGAGAGCTCAGGATAAAAATTAGAGAGGGCTTTCCGAAGTGCGTTGTCAAGTGCATTTACAGGTCCATTTCCTTCTGCAGCCGTATGTTCCACACTCTCTCCGACACGCACCTTTATTACTGCTTCGGTATGAGTTTTCTCATTGCCTGCTTTCTTTTCTATAATGATCCTGAGTGCCTCCAGTTCAAAATTTGCCCTCATCTTACCAATGTGTTTTTCGATCAACATCCGCAATGAAGCATCTGCATCTTCGAATACATACCCTTCATTTTCAAGCTTTTTTATCTCCTTCACAATTGCGGATATTTCTCCATTGTTTTTGGGCAGTTTCACGTCGAGCTCTTTTGCCTTAAAAAGGACATTGCTCTTCCCGGACAGGTCGCTGACAAGCACGCGCCGTGAATTTCCGACCAGATCCGGCTCAATATGTTCATATGTGCGCGCATTTTTCATAACAGCACTGACATGTACTCCCCCTTTATGGGCAAAAGCACTCTGGCCGACGTAAGGGAGATTTTTCCTGTGCGGGATGTTCGACACTTCACTAACAAACCTTGAAAGTTCCGTTAGTTTAACAAGTCGTCCTGAAGCACTGAAAGACCGATTCATTTTCAGTGAGAGAATGGGCATAACAGAGCACAAATTTGCATTCCCGCAGCGCTCACCAATTCCATTTACTGTACCCTGAACCTGTACACAACCTGCCTCAACAGCTGCAATTGTGTTGCTCACAGCCAACTCTGAATCATTATGGGCATGTATTCCAAGGGGTAAGTCTGTTACTCGTCTAACATAACTTGTTATTTCATAGACCTCTCGGGTTAGTGTTCCACCATTTGTGTCGCACAACACAATACTGTCTGCCCCTCCCCTTTCAGCAGCTGCAAGAGTTGCCAGAGCATAATCACGATTTGATTTATAACCGTCGAAAAAATGTTCGGCATCGTAAATGACTTCTTTCCCAAAACTTTTCAAATATCGAACACTTTCAGAAATCAATTCGAGGTTTCTGTCCAATGTGGACGACAATGCTTCTTTCACATGCAAGTCCCAGCTCTTCCCAAATATCGTGACGACATCTGTCCCAGCTTCAACTAACGAAGCCAGATTTTCGTCATCCTCTGGTCTTGATGCTGGTCTACATGTGCTCCCAAATGCAACAAGCTTGGCATTGCGGAGTGGGAGGCTCTTCATTGCTTCAAAGAAATCCATATCCTTTGGATTCGATCCTGGCCATCCACCTTCAATATAGTCGACTCCAAATTCATCCAGCTTTTTTGCTATCTTAATCTTGTCCTCAGTAGTAAATGATATCTCTTCACCCTGCGTCCCATCGCGCAAAGTTGTGTCGTATATCAAAATTCTCTGTCCCATTTCTCCACTCATTTCTTTTTTAACCAGCTCATCATTGAACGAAGGTTGCTCCCAACTTTCTCGATTAAATGATCGTTCATTTCCTTACGCATCCTCAAAAAGTTCTTTTGACCATTCTCGAAAGTTTCCGTAATCCATTCCTTTGCAAACTTACCTGATTGAATTTCTTTTAAAATCTTTTTCATCTCCTTTCGCGTTTTCTTCGTGATTACACGCGGTCCCCTTGTGTAACCGCCATACTCAGCAGTATCGCTGACTGAAAAATTCATTCTGGAGAGTCCGCCTTCATAATACAGATCAACGATAAGTTTCAGTTCATGCATGCATTCGAAATAAGCCAATTCTGGTGGATAACCAGCTTCGACCAATGTCTCAAATCCAGCCTTTATTAGCTCTTCCGATCCTCCACAGAGAACAGCCTGTTCACCAAACAAATCCGTCTCGGTCTCATCCTTAAAGTTTGTTTCAATCACGCCCGCTCTTGTTCCTCCTATACCCTTTGCATAAGCAAGTGCATACTGAAATGCTTTCCCTGAGTAATCCTGATGTACTGCTGCCAGGCATGGTGTTCCAGCTCCTTCAGTAAATACCCTTCTCACCAGATGACCGGGAGCCTTTGGAGCAACCATAATCACATCAACATCTTTGGGTGGTACAATTTGTTTGAAATGAATGTTGAATCCATGAGCAAAGGCGAGGATTTTCCCTGGTTTCATATTGGGAGCTATTTCGTCCTCGTATAACTTCTTTTGAACCATATCCGGAGCAAGGATCATTGTAAGGTCTGCCTTTGCAGACGCTTCTAATGGGGAAAAGACTGAAAAGCCATCTCCCTGAGCAACAGAGACCGATTTGCTCGCTGCAGGTAAACCAACAATAACTTCAAATCCACTGTCTCTCAAATTTTGAGCGTGCGCGTGTCCCTGGCTTCCATAGCCAACAATAGCTATGGTTTTCCCTTTTAGTAAACTCAGATCTGCATCCTGATCGTAATATACCTTCATGTCACTTACTTCCTTTTGTTTTTGGTTAAATATTTAAATAGTAAATTCTCAATCCTGTCTGCACACTTTAAATCAAAGTCAAATTTCATATCGTCCCCTCGAATTCCCTTTTTAGCGCGATACGACCTGTCCTGGCAATTTCTTTTATTCCAAATGGCGAAAGCATTTTTATAAGAGCTTGAACCTTTTGCTCACCTCCAGTAGCTTCGATGGTCAGTGACTTTGGACTAATATCAACGATTTTTGTCCGAAATATTTCTGAAATTTGCATTAATTCTGGGCGTGTGTTCCTGTTTGCTGAAACTTTAATCAACACCAGTTCACGTTCAACGAAACTGTCGTAAGTAAGGTCGACAACTTTTATCACATCGATTATCTTATTGAGCTGCTTTATTATTTGTTCAATAACGTCATCATCACCCTTCGAGACTATAGTCACCCTCGCCACTGAATCATCCTCACTTGTACCAACTGAAATGCTGTCTATATTATATCCACGTGCACTAAAGAGTCCTACAATTCGATTAAGAGCTCCAAACTTATTTTCAACAAGGACAGAGATCGTATGCTTCTTCACTTCACTGCCTCCACATTGCTTTGAATCTGACTCAACTCATGAACTGATTTTGGATAATCCATCATTTGTGCAACTGTACCTCCTGCGGGTATCATTGGATAAACGTTATCTTCGAGAGTGGTTTTAAAATCAATTAAGACTGGTCTGTCGTTTATTTTTAAAGCTTCTTCCAGAATTCCCTGAACCTGTTCAGTTTTTTCTGACCTGAAACCAACAGCTCCAAACGCTTCTGCAAGCTTTACAAAATCCGGATTGCTCAGTCCAAGGAATGTGTTGCTATATCTCTTTCTCCAGAAGAGCTCCTGCCATTGTCTGACCATACCAAGGTAACTGTTGTCCAATATGACTATCTTTATTGGAAGTTTGTTCCATGCGGCCGTTGCCAGTTCCTGAATGTTCATCTGTATCCCTCCATCGCCATTTATACTAAAGATAGGCCTGTCCTTAACCCCAAAGGCCGCTCCTATTGAAGCAGGAAATGAAAACCCCATTGTACCGAGTCCACCCGATGTAATGAGCGTCCTTGGATATTTGAACTTGTAAAACTGAGCTGTCCACATCTGGTTCTGGCCAACGTCAGTTGTTATGATTGCGTTGCCCTCGGTTAATTCATAAATCTTTTCAATTACATACTGAGCCCGTATCTCATCTCCATTTTCATAGCGAAGAGGATGCTCGGCCTTCCATTCATCGATTTGATTTAACCATGCTGATGTATCGAGTGACTTTACGAGCGGGGTTAAACGTTCAAGTACATGCCTCACATCTCCAACAATAGGCACATCTACCTTCACATTTTTGCTAATTGCTGAAGGGTCGATGTCTATGTGAATCTTCCGGGAATTAGGTGAGAAGTGAGTTGTGTTTCCAGTAACTCTATCGTCGAACCTCGCCCCAATTGCTATAAGGCAATCGCAGTCATTTACTGCATGGTTGGCATACCATGTTCCATGCATCCCCAGCATTCCAAGGGACAGCCTGTCATCTCCAGGGAAAGCCCCGAGTCCCATCAACGTCATCGTGACAGGGGCATTTAGCTTCTTAGCAAAGTTGTAAAGCTCCTTCGAGGCATTTGAAGAAATCACGCCCCCGCCAGCGTAAATCACAGGCTTCTGACATGAATTTATTATTTCCACCGCTTTGTTAATCTGTCCCATGTGCCCAAAATAATAAGGATGATAACCCCGCAACTTTATTTCCTTTGGATAGACAAACGGCGCCGTAGCTGCCATTACATCTTTAGGCAAATCAACCAGAACAGGACCGGGTCTCCCTGTAGTCGCAAGGTGAAAAGCCGCTTTAATCGACCAAGCGAGATCCTTTACATCTTTAACAAGGAAATTGTGTTTTGTTATCGAACGAGTTATTCCAACGATGTCAGCTTCCTGGAAAGCATCGTTTCCTATCATGTAAGAAGCTACCTGACCAGTAAATACAACTATCGGAACAGAGTCCATATATGCATCCGCGATGCCAGTAACAGTGTTAGTTGCTCCAGGTCCAGAAGTAACTATGACCACCCCAACCTTTCCAGTAGCCTTTGCATAACCCTCAGCTGCATGTACTGCACCCTGCTCATGCCTGGTGAGTATATGCTTTATCGAAGAGATATCATGAAGTGCATCGTAAGTTCCTATTATCGCACCTCCTGGATAACCAAAAACATGTTCGACCTTTTCTTCAATTAAACACCGAACCAGAATTTCCGAGCCTGTCATTTCTGCACCACTCATTTCATCCTCTTTTTTTGTTTTGTTGTATAGTTAATTTTGTCTCAAAACTGCACCAGTGTTTGCACTTGTAACCATTTGAGCATATCTACCTAAATAGCCATAATTAATTTTTGGTTTAAAGGGTGTTAAAAGGGATAAACGGCGTTCAATAACATCCTGTGGAACGAGAAGCTTCAATTCACGGTTTGGGATGTCTAATCTAATCCTGTCTCCATCTTTAACTGCGGCAATTGGTCCCCTGTCGGCTGCTTCGGGAGACACGTGGCCAACGCAGGCACCCCTGGTTCCACCAGAAAAACGTCCATCGGTAATAAGTGCAACTTTATCACCCAATCCCATACCCATGATATATGATGTTGGAGCAAGCATTTCCTGCATTCCAGGTCCGCCTTTTGGTCCTTCATACCGTATCACCACAACATTTCCAGGCTTGACTCTCCCCCCTAAAATACCATCGACAGCTTCTTCCTGGGATTCAAAAACGACAGCTTCACCTTCAAAGGTTAGCATTTCCTTCTTCACCCCTGCAGTTTTCACTATCGCGCCATCAGGAGCCAGATTTCCAAAGAGTACTGCCAGTCCTCCATCTTTCGAATAGGCATTTTCGACCGTCCTTATACAATCATAATCATTAATCGAGGCATCTGCTATATTTTCCCCGAGAGTCTTACCTGTTACTGTCATCACATCCAGCGACAAAAGCCCATCTACCTTTGAGATTTCTTTCAAAATTGCACTGACTCCTCCAGCTCTATCGACATCCTCGATGTGATATTGCGATGATGGACTGACTTTACAAATATTTGGAGTCCTGCGCGAGAGCTGGTTTATCTTCTCCATGTTGTAGTTTATCCCAGCCTCATTAGCAATTGCAATTGTATGGAGAACTGTATTTGTACTCCCTCCCATTGCCATATCGAGGATGAGAGCATTATCAATAGATTTTTCAGTTACAATATCCCTTGGTTTGAGATCCATTTCGACCAGCTTTAAAATTTGCCTTGCTGCGGTACGGTATAGATTTTCTCTTTTTACATCCACCGCAAGTACAGTCCCGTTACCGGGTAAACCCAATCCCAACGCCTCAGTTAGACAGTTCATCGAGTTGGCGGTGAACATCCCGCTGCATGAACCACAAGTTGGGCAACCACTCCTTTCAAGCTCAAGAAGTTCCTCATCGCCTATTTTACCAGCTTTGTAAGAACCAACCCCTTCAAAAACTGAAATCAAATCAACGACCTTTCCATCTGACGTCCTCCCAGCTGCCATCGGCCCGCCGCTGACAAATATTGTAGGAATGTTGACTCTCATTGCTGCCATCAACATCCCCGGCACTATCTTATCACAATTTGGGATGCAGACCATTCCGTCGAAGTGATGAGCCCTGATCATTGTCTCAACAGAGTCGGCTATGAGCTCCCTGCTCGGAAGTGAATATTTCATACCTGTATGTCCCATAGCTATACCGTCGTCCACTCCTATGGTGTTAAATTCAAAAGGGACGCCGCCAGCCTTTCTAATTTCGTCCTTTATGATTTCCCCAACCCTGTTTAAATGTACGTGCCCAGGAATAATTTCAACGAAGGAATTTACAACAGCGATGAATGGTTTTTGGAAGTCCTCTTCTCTGACACCGGTTGCACGCAGTAGACTTCGGTGGGGTGCGCGCTCAAACCCTTTTTTAATAATATCACTATTCATCTAAACCTCTTTTTTGTTTTACAATTTGGCCTCACGAATGCTCCTCGAATACACTACATCCCTGAGGTCATTCCCCTTGGGTTAACTAAATTTTAGTTGAGGCTTGCTGCTTGCGGGGAATAACCTCTGGCGATTAGCTAATAATGCCGAGGAGGATATTCCCCTCAATAAGGAGGAGAATAAGAATGGAAATAATTGAAAGGAGACCAAGACTAATTGATGAATTATCGGCGCAGGTTGACACACTTCCTGATGCGTCAACCAAAAACTTCTTACTATTTGAGTCTTTCTGTTCCATCAATTAATCTCGCATTCATAATAAAAAAGTTTCCAATTGATGTCAAGAGTTTTTGAAAAAAATCTTTTCACAAGAGAAACTTCTTAACCGCAGGTTTAGCACCGGTCGGCACAATGATACCTTACTTCATCAGCAAGAGACCAAATGCATTGGTAGCGCTGCAAGTAATGTTTGTGCTCCCTATTGTAGAAAAAATCCTACAGAAAAAACTTTCACCGAAATCCAACAACCTCGATTGACAGAGCACTTGCTTACTATTAACCGATTTGCACATCCATCTGAAAGATATATGTTCAAAAAATATGGTATGAATGAATGCAAGGAATTCGCCATTGGGGACCAGATTATTGCAGTCATTGAGAAAAAATATTATAAACCTAAATCCCGTATTATAGAAGGATATGGAGTAAAACTTTTGCCGTAAAAAGAAAAACCCCGATTGGTCATGCCAAAGGCTCTTATGTCATTCTACCTCCAAATGAACTGGATTAACATGGTACAAGATTTTTTACGGTATAAAATTTCCAGTAGATTCTATTTTTAATGAGTACAGACTGCAAGCACTTGAAATAATAGACTGACATAACCGATTACTAACTCAATTTCAACTTACCTACAAACTTCGCTAACTTTCTTGAAATGAACTCAGACAAATATTCTCTGAACCCCTCATTCGTAGACAAATCCTCATCCCTGAACCTGGCAACAGTCTCTTGACCCACTACATTGCCGATTCCCTTTCTATATATTCTTCTGCGTGCTTTTGGAAATCATCAAGTGATGGAAATTGTTTGTCAGCTGCTGACATTAATCTTGCCTGATCTTTTTTACCGATAACATCAAGGCTTTCTAAGACTATTAAACTGCTGAAATTTAGCTTCTCGGTAATAAATTTCTGACAACTTATTGTGGCAAGGCGAGCATTTGCGGAATTATTAACACCAAATAAATAAATTGGCCTCCTTCTATGATTGAAACAATAATCTACTTCATATTCTTTGTGATCAGGTATCGGATAATACTTTTTCTGAGGATTATACTTTTGAAGCTTAGTCATAATAAAATCCTCTAGCATTTCAAAAAATAAACTATGGATAACTTCTCTCTTGTATAGCCGCATATTTGTTATTTTACTAATGGCTTGAGCAAACTGCATCAACCCATAGTAAGCGTATTGTGGTTTGACATCAATAAAAAGATTACCATTTTCATTTTGAATCGAATTTTCAGCAAGTATCTTAGTAAATATTTTCTCTTTATTAGGTGTATCAATGTCAAATGAATACGACAAACGCATTAATGTTAGTCCAAAATCGCTTATTCTTATAAGATCAGAATTGGGTACTTCAGTAATAAAAATATCCATCATATCACCATCAGAATGATATAACGGAGCAAAAACTTGAAATATGTTCTCTCTTTTTTCTTTCAATGAGAAATAGTTACTAAACTGTTGTTTTAAACTATTTATCAAATCTTGGGTCAACATTTTTATTCAAAGATACCTAATTGCTATATGTTTAGGAAATATTTACTGGCATCTTTTAAATTTATGTACTTACAAAAGTATGCTAATGCTTGTTCAAAAGAAGCATATTCTGTCGTTGACTCTACGTTTTTGGGTTCGTATACATTATTTTCTAGAAGTTCTGCTGTGATTTTGTGGGTATGATAACCATGGTGAGGGCTTGGATTTAAAATATCAACAACTACTTCACCGTGATTGCCATTACATCTGAACAAATTGATTGCACCTTCTTCGGAATGATAAATTAATCCAATCGAAAAATTTTCGTGAAAATCGATATGCTTTCTCATAAAAACAGAGAATTTCCTTTGTCCATCGGAAGAAGTTAGCTGACACTCATTCCTAAGGTGTTGATTCTCTACTTTAAAATCCTTCTTGGGGGGTTCTTTAATTACTTTTTCTTCAGTTATTAATCTGTTTATTAAATCGTCTGAAAACATAAATCATCTATCCTTTTCTTTCAATGCGAAATACCATTTTCTGGCACAAGCATAAGTCTTTTTCACAGCTTATGGGCATTCAGATAAAAGTCTAAAAATCAAAATCAACGCATCTCAATCGTATAACAACCACAATAACAAGGAGATAGACTAACCGTAAAATACAGAAGGAAAAGAACAATAGCAATATAGTACCTCTACCTTCTCAAAAATACTGCAGCGCCTCCGTGCACGGATGCGATTGTTATTCTGCATTATTTCTTATCTCTTTCTCCCTTAACTTAATTTGAAAAAAGTTCAATTCCATTAGAAGCAGAAACTTCACTATTGCAAGCAACCGCAACAATGAAAACCATGAAAGTAATTTTGCCAAATATTTTCATGAAGACATTCCCTCCTTAAAAAATGTTCCATCTCGATCAAAGCTCCAGTCCCTTGATTGGGCTCCATCTAAGGGTTTCTTTAACAAGATCATATATCTACTCAATAAAATGAAACCCGTTCAACTTTTGTCGTGCTCCTATCTCTTCGTCGATAACTCTTTTAGCCTTCGCCTTGCATAATTTGCAAGGGAAGGGTTGTGTCCTGAATCATTCACGATAAATCGTTGGTACCAGTAACGTGCTTCCTTTGGATGTTGCGATTGATCGTAGGCCAGCGCCAATCCGTAGAGTGCTTCTTCACACCCAGGATCTATCTCAAATACTCTCCGATAAGTCCGTATAGCTTCATCATAATCTTTGATCCTCAACTCGGCTGCAGCCATGCCCTTCAAGACAGAGAGGCTGAAAGAAACCGTGCTTTTCGAAAGTGAGTACGCAGTCCGCATTGCCCTAATTGCTCCACGAGGCTGCCCCAGCTGCATTAGCGCAAGTCCAAGGTTCAACCATGCCTGTGGATCGAGCGTGTCAAGTTTAACAGCCTTTTCGAAGTAATTCTCAGCGGAATCATATCTTCCTAAATCGTAATACCACAGGCCGATGTTCTCAATATCCTCAGACGCAGTGTCTGCCGACAATATGAGATAACGGCTCATCAGGGTGATGGCAATCTCCAGATTTGCTTTCTCCTTAGTCCCGCCATAGCACAAAGCAAGTCTCTTGATGACAAAGGGCGACGGTCCGAAAGTCTGCAATATGAATGAATACCTCTCTATAGCCAATGAATATTTCCCGGTTTGGAAGTATGCATCAGCAAGCATGAGATTTACGATAGCGTTCGTCGAGTCCACCGCCAACAACTTGGCAAGTAATGGGTAAGCAGCGTCGTACTTGCGAATGGTGATTAGTCCCTTGCAAAGTGCGATGACCTCCATCGCATCTGACCTCTCAGCCACAAATTTTTTCGCTTCCTCAAATTCACGCAGCTTTAAGAGTACATTTATAAATTCCAGCCTCGCTGGACCATAAGTCGAATCCCTTGTAACGGCAACCCTTAGATACTTCACTGCCTGGGCAGGGTCGCCCAGAGCATCCATGATTTTCCCACGGTAAAAACATGCCAGTGGATAAAGTGAATCCGCAGAGTCGACTGCAGCGAGCGCGATAAGACTTTTACTGTAGTCGCCAACCTCGTACAGACAAACTCCGCGATAATAGTATACCGCACTCCCTCCATCGAGTAAGTTTAACTTGTTAAACAAGACCAATGCCTTTTGGTATTCCGCCAAGTCGAACAGCTTCACTGCCTGATCGAAGACTCTCCCGCTGTCGGCTTTGGCCGAAAGAGACTGAGGTGCTCCGAAAGTCGAGGAACTGATGAGCACCAATACCATCATAGTGATCATGGCAACACTCACTCTTACCGCAGAAGCTCTATCAGCTAACAGCGGGTTTTCAAGTTTACTCATACCATAAACTCTCAACGCGCCCATGACGCATTTCGAACTTCTAAAGCGCTTCTCCAATTGAAAAAAATCGTCTGTGACACATTTCAACCTCCTCCCTTTCTAAATCGTATGTTAAAGGCCAGGCTCAGCAGTAAAGCCGTCCCCAAAACGTAGATGGCGATAGGTGTGGTAGCGATCCTTGTTTTCAAGGTTTATTCCCCCCTGGGAGAGGGCAAAGACGGAAAACATAGACCGTTGGATTTTTGGCACTCAATAATGAACCTGGTGTTTGCTTGAAAGCATATATAAGTCCATTCGTATCTGAGCACATTGGCAAGAAGTCAGTTCTAATACCACCAGTCAAAAAATTGCCGGCACCGTCAAACACATCTATGACATTAGAAATAGTATCCGCTGATTGTGATCTATCCTGGTAAGTTAGCAAAAGGACACCTGGTTTTGTGTACACAAGTGCTTTTATGATATCCCAGCTCCTATTCCACGCATCAATAGCAGAAGGTGTTATCGCTTTAGGAGGCTGAGTTGGTGAGCGAAAACTGCCCGTTGGGTTCACCACTTCCCTTAACAGGTTTCCTTGTACATCGAAGATTTGAAGGTCATAATCAGCAGGATGCACGTAATAAAGGATATCGTGATCTCCGAGGGCGATACTGCCACCATTAATAGGAATCCCGATTTTCCGAAGTATCTGAGGACTCCTACCAAATGAACTTAAGAATTGTCCATCTTGAGAGTACTTCTGAATCGTCCCAGTCTCTACCAGCGATGAAGTGACCACAAAATAGCTGCTCGAGTCTTCAATAACTGCTAGAGGTGCACCAGCCTTCAGGCGAAAATCGTGACTGAATTTTCCTGAAGGATCATATATGTTAACGCGAGCATTCCCGTGATCAGCCGCGAGTATGTCCCCCGAGCGGTCGAAACTCACGCCACGTGGCTGGAGCATTTGCCCGGGCCCGCTCCCCTTTTCTCCGACGCTGGCCACGAATGCCCCTTGATGCGAAAAGAGGAGGATTTGATTACGCCCTACGTCGGACACCCCTATCAGACCCGAAGGAGAGACAGCCACAGACGAGAGAAACTGAATATCTGACGAATCGGAACTTTGCAGTGTTATGCTGTCCACCAGGGCAACCAAGGTGTTAAATGTTGAACTGACGCCAATCAATTCAAACAGTTTATTGACCGGAATATTTGTTTTAATGGTTTTCATTTTAGTAAAGTTCACAATCTTATCCCGAACATCAGGTTCAACCCATCTACACTTTTTTTCTTTCAATATTCTCCCTAATAAGGCAACTGATTGCTTCATCACAATCTTTGAGTTTTGGTTGTAACTTTTCAATCTTCTTTTGCTGGGCAACGACTTCATTAACTGCAGCGTTCCACTTATCGAGAACGGTCCCATTCGATGCATCAACGACATAATTCCAATCGCCAATATCCTTCGCCAGTGGGATATGGAGTCGCCAAGCGAGGTAGTAGGTTGTATCTTTCGGATAGATAATAAGCTGCGATGAGATCAAAGAATCCTTTAGCACGACTTTTAGCGGAGGATCTTGCAAGGCAAGCGTGAGAGCCTGCTGAACGGAAAGTTTATTCGAATTTCCTGTCAGAATACGCACACTCGATGTTGTATCAACTAAGATGGCTGCATTCTCGGGTATGCTTTGGATGACTGTCTCAACCAACTCTGGGCGCCTCATTTCCAATAAAACTGCAACTCTGAACCTGCGTTGCGCTGGTTCGAGACTCCGCTGGCTTTCCAAAAAGTACTGAAGCGAATTGATTAAGCAACCCATGCAACTAGCAGGAGTTTTAACCAGCACCACCCTAGTTGCAGCACTGTCGTGCTCCCGACTCACGCCGCGGACAATGACTGCGGTGTTATAAATTGTTCTCCATAATTGTTTGCCTATGGTTTTAAGTTGCAACGAATCACGTCTTGAAGTAACAGATAGATCCGCCTGATGGAGGATTTTTTCACACCTCCTGAGCTCAACAACGTACCTAATGTCGGCATAACTTAGAAGCCCCACTATAAATGCTGTCACCAACGTCAAAATGATATTAGTCTTATTCTTCATTTCAGTTATTAGCTATGTCCGCTGTGTCATTAACCTTCATTATGAATATTTTGTTGTTTAGCTCACTCAATTTTGCCGGCATATAGCTCTTCGTAAAGTAAAATTCATTACGGTCAGACGACGCTCCTACAACATCAAGGTCGGATTTCAATCCGCCGCAAACGGGAGACACACTCCCATCTGGATATAACCTGAAAATGTCGTAATGAAATGTTTTCACAAGAACCTCACTATACTGAGGATAATAATTATCATACGGATCCACCACTTTCACCACAAATAAATCACCTGTCGACATTATCCGTGAAGGAGATGAATAACTGGCACGTATTTGACCAAGTTTTTGCATCGGTGGAAGACCTGATTGCCTTTTCAGTTCTCCAATTGCCGCTTCACTAAGTTCACTGAACATCGGTGACTTGATATGATACTTTCGTATCAAATTCCCTGAATAATTGAAGACGTCCAACCAATAAAATCCTTCTTGAGTGGCAGCTATTATCATATTCTTTGATAGTGTTACTGGCACAAAAACCCCCTCTGGCAAAAAGAGCGCATCACCCGTTTCCCAAAGCTGCCTCAGTGGATGAAGAAAAGTCGACTGAAGAACAAAGTTTGTATCGAACAAGCTGAGAAATGTTACATCTTTATGTTCCAAAAACTTGTAATTTTTAGGTGCTGAACCACTCTCCAGGTTATTATAATCTGATACTACAAAGCTTTTTCCTGTCCAATTAATAGTGACAGGAGCTCTCATTGAATATGGAAGTTGATAGAACCTTATGAAGTTCCCTGCGCTATCGAACTCTGCAACCTTGTTCATGAGGGGATCGATAGCGTAGAGATGCCCCTTTAAGCCGATAGTGAAATCTGCTACCGCCATAAGTTGACCAGGACCTCTACCTCGCGACAAGATCTTTTTGATAATCCTTCCGTCTTCCGCAGTCCGGTAAATAGCAGAACTCACAACGTCAAGCACCAGATACTCGCCTGAAGGCATCCGTACTACTTTAAAAACATCTATGACCTTGTCTGTGTCGGGATATACCGCCCTGAAGATTACTGTATCTGTAGGTTGAAAAACTCTTGAGAAGTCCGAGTTACAATTCTTAAGTTTTAGGGATACCGATTCCCCGCTGCGACCACACCCAAACGAAAAAATTGTAGAGAAAGCCACGACTAAATAGATAAATGACCT
>Ga0078972_1001451_pt1 | contig 88607 bp, 60 predicted proteins | sample YelNatPaOPGAMG01_FD_67568 | JGI IMG/M metagenome (GOLD analysis project Ga0078972, IMG submission 67568) | Hot spring thermophilic microbial communities from Obsidian Pool, Yellowstone National Park, USA - OP-RAMG-01 (SPADES assembly) (version 2) | ecosystem: Environmental > Aquatic > Thermal... | reverse complement strand
GCCAGGTGCCCCCTCGTCTCCGGCGCCGCCCTCCTCCGCCTCCAGCACGACCGCTACGCCTCCGGCTCCCCCTCGGCCTTCGACACCAACCTCGTCCGCCTCGGCGCCCGCAAACTGGGGTGCTACAGCCCCAGCCTGAATGGCGGGAAGATCACCCTGCGGCCTGGCATACTGGAGTGCATGCCGGAGATTAAGGACCACTTCTGCGAGGGAATCGTCAATGGTCGTCGGACCCTCGTGCGGGGTCGCACCTCCTTACCAGATGCACTCTACTACGCGAAAAGCGACCTGGAGGCAACCCGCATAGTCGAGGATCTACCAGTACCCTGCATAGAATTCGAAACGCCCCGCCCGGACCTTTTGCATCCAGAACCTGCGATGGTAGCCTGCAGGATGGCTGCCAAGTGTGGGTGGATCAATGCTCTCGACAAAATATTTCGTAAATGCGACAGAGTGCACCCAATGCATGTAGTGCCGTATGCTAAAGACTACCAAACCCTGTGCAGCATTCTCATCGCCTCTGGATTCGGAAGTCACATTCATATGGTCGATCGCATGCTTGGCACTAATCAAGATGGAGCTAATCCTGAAAATGTATATGGGGACTATGTCGCGACAATGATAGTGGATTGGTGTTACAGGAAGGATCCGCACCAAAAGACGCCCAAGTGCAATTTCCCCTCTAGCACCAGCAATCTGAAGGTCGTGCTCGCTGGGTGCCGCACTGCGCAGGAATGTCTCGATCGGGTAAATTACAGCAGTCTAGGTCCCGATATTTTCGGCCTTCTGCAGCCAGTTGCCATAGAAGACAATATTCTGGCTGTAAAGTCCATTCTGCTGTGGTATGAGAAAACTGGATACAAATTCGCAGTAGAAGCCGCCGCAAGTGCTGTTGATCGTTCTGCGTCTGCAGAGATTTACGAAACTCTCATGCAGTTTCTGGAAAAGCACGCGCATATTGACTCTTTCCTAGTGGAGGTAAACGAATACGTATTTCTGGATTTACCCTTTGTGATGGCGCTTACAAAGCCTCGGCAGTCTGGCATTCACGTCAAATTGACGGCAGCATACATTATTCGCGTTTTACGCTACGATGATAAGATGCTCTTCTACATCATCAACCTGGGCAGAGACCGTCTTTTGGATATGTTTCACACGCACGAAGAATACCTGGAGTTCGTTACCGCAATTAAAGACATCATTGAACAGAAGATGATCCTTGCAGCGGACCCAGTGTTCGATGCGGCCAGCTACTTGAAGTTGAAGCAGGAACTTTTGCAGTGATGCTGTTGTTGTTTGATGTTTTCGCCCAACGAACGATGAATAAAAATATAGAGTTCTCTTTATTTTCCGTTAGTTCGTTTTCTACAACTCTGATGAAGTTTTTTTACTTTTAACCCAAATTGGCAATGCCATCGAATTGTCCAAGTTTTGGGGTGTCCCTTCAAGGCCCAAGAGGTTTGAGCAGCAGCACCAGGTGTTGTTGAACCAAAACTAATCACGTGCTGCTGCTTAAAAGTTTTTGGGTGCTATTTATAAAACCCAAAACTTGGACAATTCGATGGCAGAATGACGTGGCATGAAGATATTTGAAAAAATGAATCTAAGCGCAGTGGCGATCTATTTATAACATTCTGCCCTATGTCTATTTTTGGCAGACTGTGTGCGTCATAGACCTGAAAAAACCTTATAAGCAGAAGGTCGCACGGAGAGTTTTGTTAAAGTAAGAAACAGAAGAAGCACTTCTTCTTCAGCACTCCTGGGCCGTTCAAGCATGTCGTCTGCGATTGTTGTCTCGCCGTACTTCTGCGGGCTGAGCAGGTCCCCGATGTCCAAGGCGGAGTTCGATACGGCGCCGGAGGTCACTGCTCTGGCCAGCCCCAGCAGTTTCGGGAACGGGTACAGCGGCAGGTGCCTGGCGTGCTGCTACTGGGGCTCGATCTACACGTCTGGGCACGGCACAACCGCGCTGGGCCGCATCATAGCCCACAGCCTTCCCGCCGTCATCGGCGGACAGTACTACATAAGCATCCATCCTCTGGGCAGTGCAGAGGAGAAGAAGAAGAAGAAGGAGAGCTTCCGCAGCAGGAAGCACAGCATCGACTGGACCATGGAGATCCGCGGACCCAACAACTACGTGATCTACCGCAACATAAGATCGGTCGATAGCCTGGTGCAGCTGCTCAACAGCGGGCCGACTGTCTACGTCTGTTCGCTGCGCGCTACTCGGTTTGCCATGGAGAGCATCATCATGGACGTTCTGCACCCAGTGAACTTTGTCTCGTACAAAGAGGATGAGGAGGCGGAGCCAAATGCCCCACCTCCCTCGCCAGTGGACGGGTGCTGCTGCGGCTGCCGCGAGACTGGGTGCAACTCTTCAAGCGAAACTCCCCAATCCATCAAAGAGGAGAACGAGCCTGCAAAGAATTAACAATTGTGTTTTTATGTTCGCATTCTTCCTTGATCATCATATCCAGACCTGACGGGAGTTGAAGTCGATGTCCTCCGAGAGATCGATCGTGATGCTCGTGTGCTCGCTGGAGACCATCCCGCCCTGCACACCAGGAGGAGTTACGATCTCCATGGCGTTGGTTCCGCCCATGTAGACGACGTCGTGGTCGTTGTAGTACAGCTTCGGGTGCCCGCAGATGAACTCGCAGACCATGCCGTACTTTGTGAGCTTGTAGGCTTCAAACCCCATCCCCATTTCAAAGTCATCATCCGTGCTGTTTTCGATCCTGTAGGCATCGCACTGGCCGGAGAACGGACCCAGGGAGCCGAGACGGACCATGACAGAGTCCATCGGTTCGGTGTTCACGTTCAGCGCAGGGAAGACGCAGACGGTGTCACCCAGAAGGGCTCCCATCATCCTCCTCTGCGTGAACCCTGCGCAGATCACCTTACTGTACTCTGGCACCTCCAGGTTGTTGGCACCGATGGGGACCGTGATCTCCGAATTGGACTTCCATTCGCAGCAGGCGTATGCCAGGCCGCAACTCATCAGGGGCTCCTCGATCTTGAACCTCCTCGCTCGGTAGACCCTGCCGAGCTTCTCTGGCGCGGTGGTAACGACAACGTAGTCGCTCGGAGGGTCCATCATGTACACCGCGTTCTCGGTGGACAGGCAAGGGTAAGGTATCGGGTCCACCGTGTACGCGTAGGGCTTCCGTCTGTCGATCGTCTTGCTGCTGCTACCGTGGCCAGAAGAGATGTCACCTTCCATTTCGGCTCTTTGGTGCTTTTATCAGAAAGAAAAAGAATAAAAAATACTTTTATCCTGAGTCACGCGTCCTATCTTCTTTGTCCCACTTTACCACCACCGCCGCCGCTCAGAACGAGCAATCCTCAATCAGAGTTTTGAGGTTCATCTCCAGGTCGCCGATGTCCTTGGTAGACACGGCGGCAGTGCAGCTGCACGTCCCGATGGTGTTGAACCTGTAGACTGGCACCCCCATCCGCGACACCATGTGGTCGGGGCTGTTTGCAAACCCCCACTTGTCGTAGAAAGGCGATGCAACAGTCCCGTGCAGCGATTCGGGGTAGGTTGCGGATGTGAGAAACTGCACGCTGTCAGAGTCCAAGAACGATACGGCGGGATCGCCCTTGTACATCAGGCAGCCGTTGCCCATGCACTCCTCCTGCGCGTTCACTTCGTCTGCCTCCAGCACCACGACCATCTCCCTGGAGTGCTTCACGTAGTGGTAAGGCGTGGCGGCATCGTGCCAGGCCTCCACACCGTCCATCCCATCAGCCCAGAGCAGGTTGATCACGATGGGAACATCATCCTCCGTTAGGCTTCGCTGCTTCGGCAGAGTCATGGAATCTCTGTCGCGATCATCACGCATGCCGCTGCTCACTCTGTCCAGTATCTTCTGCAGAACAAAACAGCAGGCCCTGTTGTTGCACCCCGTTGCCATGACGATGTTCTTGGTGAGCTTCACTGGTTCTATGAACCCCATGTGCTCGTAGATGGACACGGGATCGATATACTCACCGTGAGCGTTGGTAATGTCGTGCCGCGCGATAACGGTGATGGAAGGAACACTGGGGTCGTGGTTGTAGGCATCCCAGTCAGTGCACCACGAGACATTCAGTCCATCCACGTGCTCGCTCACATCTTCTTCACCACCTGGCATTCTGATCTCGGTGCGGAATGGGAGCAGCATTCTAGCCGTCTCGGTTCCTGTGCCACTCTCTGCTGGAATAAAGTCGTCCCAGTCGATGTAGACATCGCTGCACAGCTTGGCGATATCGTTCACGTCGTAGAAAAGGTGACAATAATGCCTGTACATTCTCTGGCCTTCAGCAGACTAGAGAGAGAGAATAGAAATATGAAGCGGTGATTTTTTTTATTTTCCAGCGACAGGTTGCCCTGATTTTAGGATGTACCATCTTTCAAGCTCATCGGCGAGTTCCTGCTTATCATGCCGCTTTAATAGTTTGGTCGCAAGTTTTATAAAACTCGCGGCGTCGATACTGTCCTTGTATGTCAGCACGACATGGTCATTTCGGAGCAGGCGTCGGAGCATGGACAGCGAATAGAAGTAAGAGCACAACCTGATCAGGTCCCACGGGCTCAATTCGATGAATTCGTTCTCACCCTTTAAAGCAAGCAGCAGTTTGGTCTTGCACGTGTAATTTGTGTCAAATACCGTGTAGCTGTTCAGGTGTTCCCGTCCAACGACATCCTGCACGATCTTGAACACGCGGGGAGAGACTTCAACGAAATGTGTCGCTACGGAGGGCCAACAATGTATCATTTGCGCATCGGTGGCCGTACGAGCAATTGGTCTGTCGGTTGTCGTCTTATCATCCAGGAGTACTTCGGGGCCCTTGAGTCTGAACAGGGGTTCCATCAGTCGAATCATTGCGCTGAACGCTTTGGGGGAGTCTTTCCTCCCAGCATTCCATAACACGTCCAGTTGGCTATTGGAGCCGAGCAACTGAAATACCTGGTCGAACGCGGTGTCGACACTGTCTCGATGCATTCTCTGCCATATAAACGATTTGCATATGTCGTCCCTGGCATTGTAAATTTCCTTGCTCTTTTGTTCATTCGCGAGAGCTGTTTCCGAGACGCTGAAGGGAGGTCCCTGGCGCAGCACGAGATTGCAGATGTCGCCGAAGGCTTTAGTCTGAGCCTGCCACCAAGAATCATCAAAACGTTGGCCGTGAATGGTGATCGCAATGATGTCGAATTGCTCCCGCGTGTTCACCCTTGTGCAGATGTATTTGAACATCTCCCATTCGGTCACTCGGCGTCTGATCAGGTTCCAGAGACGCGGCAGGAGGCTAAACCTGTGGTGTTTGGCCGCAGAGACAAACAATTTCAGAACCGACTTGATAAAGTCGCCACGATCCACCGATTCGGTTTTCGATAGACGCCTCAGCCAATGCGGTTCGGCTGTAATCGCGTCCCCCTCTTCGACGATTCGGTGCATGGTCTCGATGTATTTCAAACATTTCTCAGCAGCAGGGCTCAGTTGTTGTTCACCAGAGCACTTGATGCCGTATTTAACAACCTCGTGCACGTTGAAGTACACGTCAAAAGAGCAACTTGTTGCTCTGGCAAGATCAAACAGGGAGTTATCGTCGTCCAGGATGGCTCTGCTGCATGCGCAGTCGCAATTCTGCGCTACTGCCATGATTGAATGAATAGTCTTGTGGGACACTGACGGAATACTGTTGAACTGTTCGGGGCTCAGCAGACATTTGTGGTGATTTTTGAAATAGACGCAGTCATAATAATCGGAAGCTCCGCGCGTTTTGAACAGGTTGTAAATGTTCAAGTCGGACGTGTAGTAGACGCGGTTTTGAAGGTAATGCCATAAGATGCCAGCAGTGTAGATGGTTGGGTTCCTGGACATGTGCAGGTAGCGCTTCTGCTTGACCAGAGTCGATACGCTCATGCCAAAGAAACGTTTGCGATCGTGCGGCCTTGTGCCAGTACCGTCCGCGTACGAGTAGAAGTAATCTCGCATACGCTTGCAAGTCTGTGCCAGCTGGATCTGGGAGGGACCATCCAGCATGTCCAGCATTATGCAGTCCCACAGGCTCGAGTCCAGAACTGCGAGCGGACAGTATTCCATTGAAGCTCGGGAAAGGAGGCACCGCAACGATACGGAAAATAAAAAATATCTTTAAACCACTCTCTCGCGCGCGAAGATACGGCTCTGCGTTCTATAAATAGTGTGCTATTTTTAGCTTTCTGCCATATGTCTATTTTTAGCAGACTATGTGCGTCATAGACCTGAAAAAACCTTATAAGCAGAAGGTCACACAGGGGAAAAAGTCAGAAAGGCACAGCCTCAGCTTTTAGCCAGCAAACATCATGTCTTCGGTCAACATTATCAAGATCACCGCGGATTCGGCGGACAAGCTCGCCAGGTTCATCGCGGAGCGCATGCCCTCTGCGGTCGGCGGCACCTACACGATGAAGATGACCAGCCGCCGCTCCAGCGGCCACCGCCCCAACGCGCCCAAGTCGGACAAGAGCACCGCGAGCAAGAGGGTCGACTGGTACCTGAAGATCACCGCGGCCAACGGGAACTGCCTGAACTTCCACAAGTCGGAGAGCATCCGCTCCGTCCGCGCTCTGATGGAGCTGCTGAGCGCGCACTACAAGATGCCGTCCTCGGACCCCGCCGAGTGCAGCACGATCATCGCGGACACGATCGAAGAGGCCCAGGCCGTGCACAGGGCCATTATCGCCTCTTCTCCTGCCCCCGCGGTGGTCTCCGAGCCGTTCGTCGACAACTCTCCTGCTGCTGCAGCAGCAGCAGCCCCTGCGGCCGCTCCTTCTTCCGCTCTGGTGCTTCAAGGAATGCCTCTGCCAGCTGCCGCGGTTCCTTCCGCGATGATGATCGATTCCCAGTAAGAGAAAAACCACACTCCTCTGTTGTTTATTACGAATACACAAAAACATGGTTCGAACCAAAACAACTACTTATTATTCATTCGGGACAATATTGACCTTAGGGGATCCAGGTAATGGGACTGACTGCTCTGATGCAGTCTTTTACTCAGAGTGAGTGTACTTCTTCCACACGAACAAGTGGAAGAGCACGGCCGGTATGGCGATGCCGACCGCAACGAGGCCCCACGAGAGCAGCGTGCCCTGGATCCGATCGCCGGTCTCATCCGAATGCGAGACACCGATGTACATGAGCCCGTACTTGGTGTGATGGCTGAGCACCTCGACGACAGCCGCAGAGACGAGAACCTCGAGACCGAGCGCAAGATAGGGATGCATTTTGTTGACTTATTGACCTTTTTTTCGCAGAGTGTTAACACATCTCTCATATTTTTTAGATTTTCGCTGCTGTTGCTGCTTGCTCAATGCAGACGCTACTACTACTACTGCACGGGTATGGTGAGGCGTGGGTCGAATCCGCAGAGTTCCGGGTCCGAGTATCCCATCTGGTTGCTGTAGACAGGAACGCCATTCACTTCTCCGCGAAAACTCCTGTGGGTGTGTCCAAAGCACCAGCATTTGAGCGGAGACTCCCCTTCCGCAGACTGCCATTTCTGCATGAACTTGCTCAGGTCAGTGGACCAGGCGCATGAAATACGATCATCAGCGGATGGTGGCAAAGGACTGTGATGCGTCAGCACTATGGCCCTGGTACCTTCTTTCTGGCACTTATCGATTTCCTTCTCGAGCCAGTCCATTGAAATGCTGTGCAGGTTGGTGATGCATTCTGGCGTGAGTCGGACCTTGCCGTGGTCCAGGCGTATCTTCCTGTAGTCAGTGACACTCGTCGAGACATCCCTTGCGCATTCTTTCGGTATCTGCGACCAGAGAGTCGCACCAAGAAGAACGACTCCTGGTGAAATCTGTGCCCTTGTTCGCTCCAGTGGCACGAGGTTGTGCAGACCTTTTTCCCTGGGCAGGTTCATGAATGTTTTGACCGCGTTATCCATGCTGCAGCCGTAGTACTCGTGGTTCCCCATGAGCAAGAACACCTTTTCCCATTTCTCGCAGCACCTTGCCAGAAATCGCTTGTACCAGACAAGAGTAAGGCCACGGTCGAGGCACCCTATGTCTCCCAGCAGTGCCAAGAACCTCGCGCCCGGTGATGGACTCAAGTACCTGGCCTCATCGACCTTTCCATCACGAGATTCCAAGTGAACGTCCGAGATGATCTGCATCATCTCCTCCTTTTCCACCTTCCCACCCTTTTGTGACAGAGATACTAAACGACCTTATCTTCGTCATCCGCTCTGGAATCGTTATCAGTTTCTGATTCTCGTTGCTGCTGCTGCTGTTGCATTTCAAACCGAGATACAGAGAAAGAGAACCACAACAAAAAATGGCGGACATGAACGCGCAGCAGCGGCGCATCGGCATACTGCTGCACAGAAGAACCACGTTCCAGTCAACCCAGGACAGGGAGGCGACGCAGTACATCTTGGCAACATCGCAGGACTTGACAAAGATCCTGCTGGACAGGGACAACACGCAGGATTGGAACCGCCTGGAGGAGTTGGGGTGGAAGAAGGGAAATGCGTACTACGAGGGCCACACCCCTCCGGTCTGTCTGTGCTACGATGCTGTAAACCCGTACAAGCTTACTCACATGTCCAGCCACGATATGACGATGTCCGTCTCGCTGTTCGTGCTGGAGAATTGCAAACCTATCATCCTGCAGAGGATCATTGCGATGGAATGGTTCACCATCTGGTCGGCTCACTTCTGGGTGAGAGAACTTGAGGAAGTATGTAACAAAAGAAATGGCATAACTCCCGACGAGATGCGCAAGCTGTTCCTCATCCTGACGATGCCCCAGAGCGTTTTGGAGCTGACAAATGCTTCCGACTACGACCGTTTCGAGTTCACCAAGTGCATGTTTCAGCTCGTAGGTTGGTGTATGAGTTCTTCAGGAACGCCATGCATCGTCGTTGACATGTGGTGCGAGTTCCTACGTAACAACCCATTGTACATGAATTACACGAATTTCGATCCCGATACTTGTTACTGGGCATTGCGTCTATCAGAGTACAGGAATGGCATATGCAGGCATTGCATGGAGAAGCTGACAGAGTGCGTCAAGTCCAATGGTGCGTACTGCAGCCTGATCCTGAGAGGAATGTGCGACATTCTTTACGGTTACCAATGGCCAAATTGGAGCAGGCAATCGGGACAGGAATCATCCAAAAACCCATGTCCAGACCGTCTAAAGAACCCATCTTGCTTCGAGTGGATGAACGATACGGCAGCCGTGCTGGCCACAGGCATCGTTCGATCATTTTCCGCGTTGGATCCGAAAAAGGTTTTGCCAGTTCGCCTTGCCGCAAAATGCATCGTGTCTGGCTGCTGCGGTGCCCTCGGCGTCTTCGATCAGTACCCTATACAAGTACCGCTGTGGGCAAACACCAGAAGTTACATCATCGACAATTTCATGCCCGACGGCTTGAAGGAGAAGCGCGAGTTCTTCAAGTTCGTAGTCGCGATGACTGGCACCAAACTGACCATCAACAATGATGCCAGCAAGATCGGTTGGTACAACTTCACGGAGATGATCAGAGACGATCCGAACGGAGAATACACCAGAGTAACACACGACGACCTGATGCTGACGGTGGGCCGCCACAACGAGCTGTTCGACATCGTGGTGAAGCCAGCTTACGATGGCATTCCTGGACGCCAGATAGGCCAGGACAACCCTACCTATACCACCGCGCTCATCAGAGCCTTTGCGAACATGAACGGGAAGAAGAACGCCACATGGAAGAACTACAACCGCGCTCTCGAGATCGTCGAGTACCTCGTGAAGCACCTCGTCCCAGATGATGCCTTGCTGGCGGACTCCAAGCTGCTCCTGAGGGCGTTCTCTCGCGATACTCCGAACAGGGGACTTTACAGAATGGTCCGAAAACGCGTGGTCGCGATCTACAGAGCCATTCTCTGCAATTCTACATCCTACCCAGACGCCAGTCTCTCTTACATCCAAGCGGGTAAGGTTCTGGAAGCATACCTGCATATGCTGTCCTTCTCTGTCTAAGCACCCCCCTCTTATTCTTCTTCTTCATGCAAAATGAATAAAACGCTGTGTAACAAACGCGCTAGTCCTGTCTCGCTGCTCTACTCTGCAGAAGGCCAAAAACATTTCTTGGAAATGCCACGTCATTCTGCCAACGAACTGTCCAAGTTTTGGGTTTTATAAATAGCACCCAAAAAACTTTGAGCAGCAGCACGTGAATAGTTTTGGTTTGACTTCACCTGGTGCTGCTGCTCAAACCGTTTCAGGGGTCGAAGGGACACCCTAAAACTTGGACAACTTGATGGCAAAGTGACGTGGCGCGGAGATTTGTGAATCTTAATGCCACGTCATTCTGCCATCAAGTTGTCCAAGTTTTGGGTTCTATAAATAGACCATCTCAAACTTTGAGCAGCAGCACGTGATTAGTTTTGGTTGAACTCACCTGGTGCTGCTGCTCAAACCTTTTCGGAACCCAAGGGACACCCCAAAACTTGGACAATTCGATGGCAGAATGACGTATGTGAATGTTCAAGTAAGTTTCAGTTATTGTTCTATAAATAGAATGACACTCGTGTGCTAAAAATAGAATGACAAATTCGAGCACTGATCGAACAAATAATAACAACATCAATTACATAAGCAGAAGCAGAAGAGGAGGAGGATATGGCATCGTCGTGCACGATGCAGGATAGCCAACTCTACTGCGTTGGGGCGGTGGACCCGGGCAAGGTAAACCCGGCAGCATGGGTCGGTCTTGTGAACCTGCAGAGTAACACCATCAAGACATTCTGGGCGGCGGCGAGCACAGACATCACTGACCTCGCGACCGAACACAGGACCAGCAAGAACAAGAAACCCACCATCACGGACGTCGGAGTCGAGGTGGGAAGGATGGTCCTCGAATGCTGCAGGGGAATAAGAGACCCACCGCTGAGGGGCATCGTCGTGGAGACCCCCACGTACTGCAGGTTCGGAAACAGCACTCCCAAGATCTGCGGGGCGGCCACCTACGGGTACCTCCTCGGAGCTGGGGTGGAGAATGTGATATGGAGCAACAGTCGCACCAAGCAGAGGGCAATCGAACACTTCGCAGAGTCCCTCGGGATAAGCGGGAGGCTGAGGGTCGTGGAGCACGAAGGTCAAGCCGACAGGCGCACCAAGGAGGCAATGCGCAAGGCCAACAAGGACAATTCCGTCATGGTGGTCGATAAGCTGATCGAGATGTCTGCGGATGCTGCTGGCGCCACCCACATGAACAACTGCGCCGATCGCCGCAAGAAGGACGATGCCGCCGATGCGATACTCCTCGCCTGCGGGCTCGCCCTGGAGATGGAAGAAGCAAAGCAGAAGGCACTGACCCGCAGCAGCAGGAAACGCAAGGCTCCTCCTTCCTCTGGCAGCGAATCCGGAAGGAAGAGTCCCGCGAAACGCTCTCGACAGATGAAGATTGATGATTGCGCCTCTTCGTCGAGCACAAAGAGCACTTTCTCGACATCATCCTCATCTGCATGGTCCACCGAGTCCTCGTCGTCTCTTGCAGTACCCGTTACCGAGATGATGAAGAAGAAAGGCAGTAGTGGAGAAGCTTTCCCTGTAAAAAATGTGGGTATATAAGTCGTGCTATAGTCCAGTCTTCCCCTCATTCGACTGCAACCAGCGAACAAGAAAAAGAGCAATTTCCTTTCTCGCACCGAATAAAATGACTCTGGCGCTCGGATTCTTCACGGCCTATGCCCTGGGAGCGGTTGCCGGCACCCTGAACGAGATGGTGCAGAAGCCGGACCAGTTCAGGAGCAGGTCTTTCAAGTCGCTGGCTCTCACGTACGGTGCCGCGAATGTCTACGGGTGGTCCACCGTAGCCATGACTGGGTTTTTCAAGGTGTGCGAGGACCACAACGTGCATCCAGCGATCATGCTCGGCACGATCGGGCCGATGCTCGCCGTCCTGGAATGCCTCATGGGCCGTCTGTCGAACTGGTACAACGGGTACCACACCTGGAAGTACCCCCACAAGTACTGCACGGCCTGCGATGGGTACATATCTGCCGTCTCGTCCGCCTACTTCATGGCCTTCGGGTTCGTTTTCTACTTTGGGTGCTACCGACCGCTGCTGTCTGGCCTTTTCTCTTCCTGAGATCCGGGAGAACACCGCCCGAATGCGCACGCCACGGCAATATCCCACCGGGAAACAGAAAAAATGCAACGCGAATTGCACACCTTGGATAAAATTTATATCTGAAAATGCCGAGAATTTCTCCCAGGGTCGCCAGCCCGACGTGCGGGCACGATGAGGCCTGCGAGGTCTTCCTGGACACGGGTGTAAATCCCTTCACCAGGAGGAAGCTGCGCGAGGGGGGCTACACGCACAGCAAGATCATGGACTACTGCGAGGGCGATGACGAGGACATTCCGGCGATGTACAAGCGCAGGAACATGCCTCCCCTGTGCCCCATCAAGGACGAGGAGGCCTGCGCCCTCTTCAAGAAGGGTAAGAGGGAGTTCAACCCGTTCTCGGGCAGGAGGATCAACCCCGACGGCGCGACCGCCAAGCGTGTCTGGGCCGAGTGCAAGTACCCTGCCAGCGAAGTGGGATGGGCGGAGCCCAAGAAGAAGAAGCAGCGTCGCCAGAAGGCTGCTGCAGCTTCGGATGACGAGGGTGTTGAGGTTCCGCTTCCTCTTCATAGGAGGCGTCCTGCGAGGGAGGCTCAGATGCAGCAGGGATTCGCCGCTGCACTCGGGGGCCTCATGCGTCAGAGGGCGGCAAACCAGCAGTCGCCTCTCCACAAGAGCAAGTCCAAGTCGAAGAGTCCTGCTGCAGCAGCTGCGGCTTCCCCAGACATCGACATGTTGAATGATAACGAACCTCCTCCTTTCAATGTCGAGGATGTTCGTGAAGAGGCAAGGCCCATCGTGGAGAAGGTTCAGAAGTCTGCAGAAAAGTCTGTTCCTCTTGAGGCCGCGATACTCGTCGCCGACAGCGCGGCCAATGCCATTGAGCAGAGCGCCGTTGCAGTGGCGGCCGCACGGGAGGTTCTCAAGGCTCCAAGCAAGGCGGGCATGGAAGCAACCCGGCAGCTCATCGCTGCATCATCCAAGAGTCTTACAGACGCAATGCAGGCTATGAAGGGTGCTAATGTTACTCCTGCAGTTATGAAGGAGGTTGTGGGGGCCCTCGCCGAGCCGCCAGTGTCCGAGCCCATCCTTCCGGATGCCGAGCATTTCATTCCTCCTCCCATTGTTTTTGCGAGGAGTAAGAGTAAGAGCAGCAAGCAGCTGATGCCTCCGCCTCCTGCTGCAATCGAGGCAGTGGCTGATGGAGAGCGTCTCAAGGACGCGATCTTCGGCAAGGCTCCTGGTGAGACTGATCTCTACGTGAAGGATGCCACCCTCAGCTGGATGGGAAAGGGGCTCTTCACGAACAAGCCCATCCGGGCTGGTGAGAGGATCTGCCAGTACGGCGGCGAGGTTCTCACCAAGGCCGAGTTCAAGAGGCGTTACGCCGATACCGGTTCTCTCGCTGCTTACGCTGTTTACATCTCTGATGCCTACGTGGTCGATGGCGTCAACGAGAAGTTCCACCTCGGAAGGTATGCGAACACCTGCCGCATGGGAAAGGGCCCCTCACACCTGAACCTGCTCGACCACCAAGATTGCAATGCCAGGCTCGTTCCTCACGCTAATGGCAAGAACAGTTCGGTATCTCTGGTTGCCACCAAGAACATCAAGAAGGGTCAGGAGATCTTTGTGGCTTACAGCGCGACGTTCAAGATCCCGCCCCCTACCGCTGATCAGATCGCAGAGTTCGAGAGGGTGTGGCCCAAGTACGTTGAGTCGATGTCCAAGGCCATGGCTGTCGCTCCCAGGCCCGCAAAGAGGCACAGAACACATTTCTGAAGGATCATCGTATCCGTTCTCCTGCGCCCTAAGATTACAATAAGGATGATCTTTGCGCAGTCGGAATAACAAAAATACGGTTTGGTTTTACCTAAGATTGGAAAACTAGAATCGCGTTCCATTTTTGTAACATCAACTAACGGCATAACACTTGTCCACTCGACACCCAAGCGGTTCATGAACGTAAATAGTTTCGTCGCCGGCAGCTGCAGTGCTTCTCTTTTCAGCGGCAGTGGGGCTGGAATTACGGTTAATACCTTGCCGAGATCGGCCATCGTCCAGGATGACCCTTCAAAGAAAGGATGGGTTGTTGTGAATGCTGACTCGGATGGCTCGTTGTCGAGCGAGCAGTACCTCTCCGCGGAAAGAGGCGGACTCGGCAAGTCAACACTGTCAGCTGGACTGGTCGGATCTGATGGCAGTTCATACTCGTCTTATTCCATTCCTCTCGGCACAGCCTACGGTGGGACTGGCGCTGCTATAACAGCGACGCACGGTGCGATCGTGTCTTCCGGGTCGAGTCTCGCGTGCGAGCAGCCCCTTTCTGTCGGCAAGGGAGGCACTGGCCTCGGTGACACTCCGAATCAGAGCGGAAGCACTCTCACACAGGGAGTCATCACCTACCAGGGTGGTGCAGCGATGGTGTCCGCGACCTCGGTACCACCTTTTCTGGGAGGCACCGGATGGACTGGCTCTTCCTCGACCTCTGCGTTTTCTCCATCTGCATTCCCTGGACCTGGCCCTGTGGTTTCTGGTGCCACTGCGCAAGATCCGTTTGCGGTTGAGAACCCCCTGTCCATCGCGCATGGCGGCACTAGCTCCGGTGCGGACAAGTTCACCACCAGCGGACCAGTCATTTCCGATGGCACGAAGCTCTCGTCCACTTCGAGCCTTGCTCTGAGCTCGGGAGGGACCGGAAGCGGTGCTGGATCGTTTCAGGCTGGACAGCTGGTGACCGTCAACCCCTCTGGCTCGGCCCTAGTCGGATCATCCTGCGCTGCGCTCGGAGTGGGCGGGACTGGCCGCACGAGTTACCCAGCTACAGGAGGGACGCTGCACTACGACCCGGACTCGTCCACAACCGCCCTGCAGTGCGGGGTCGCACCAGAATCTGTCGGAGGAACTGGGCACACCCCAGCGGGAGCCGGTCTTTCCAACCCGTGGCCAGTCTCCGGTGGTGCCGTCTATCTCGATAACACAGGACACATGACCAGCGGTGTTCTTCCGACCAGTGCTGGAGGGACCGGATCGTCGATCGCACCTTCTGCTGGTGCCGTCATCGTGAACGGGAGCGGAAACTACAGCAGCGAATCTTACCTCAATGTCACAAGGGGAGGGACTGGAGTGGGCGGATTTGCGTCTGAAGGATTCGTCACCTCCACCTCTGGTGGAACTGGTCCTTTGGGTGTGCAGACGTACCCAGTACCCATTTCAAAGGGTGGCTCTGGCGCATCTTCCTTCTCTGGAAGCGGAGCTGTTGTCTACAGCGTCTCTGGTTCCAAGCTCGGTGTCGATAGCACCGTGTCTCCGGGGGTGCTGTCCACTCAGTACGGAGGCACAGGATTGGCAAAACCATCATCTGCCGGTGTTCTGACTTCGGCTGAAGCTGGTTCTGACTCGTACTCGCTGTCTTCGAACCTGCCTCTTGCTCTCGGAGGGACTGGCGTCTCTTCCTTCCAGGAAATGGAGGAGCTGTCTACTACGATTCGGGATCATCGACCACGGCCCTGCAGTGCGGTGCACTTCCGGTCTCGATGGGAGGCACCAACCAGACTTCCATGGCTGCTGGAGGAGTGGTGACTGTCGGCACCCGTTCGGGAAATCCTGCACTGGTGAGCGCGCCGTACCTGTCGATAGCACAGGGAGGGACAAACAATTCCTCTCTGGGTTCCTCTCCTGCTGCGCTGTACTACGATGGGTCCGCCGTGTCTGCGACTGCGACTGGGCTCCTTCCCACTTCCTACGGTGGAACCGGATTCTCAAAGGCCCAGTCTTCCGGCCTGGTGTACCATACCAGCAACAGCGATGCCATGTCCACATTGAGTGTTGTGCCCGTTTCTGAAGGCGGTACTGGCGCGACATCCCTCTCTGGCGTTGTCATCGGAAACGGTGCCAGCAGCGCCCTTTCATCGCAGTCCGTCCTGGATCTGTCGCATGGCGGAACCGGCACAGGGACACCCTCTGCAGGAGTGATGTACTACGACAGCGGGAGCTCCTACAGCTCAGAGTCCGCTCTGAGCATGACAAGGGGAGGGCTTGGCGCGAACCTGCAGACTGCGTCCATCGTTCCCGCTGGCGGCTCCACAGGCTCTCCTTCCAGTGGAACGAATTACTGCGTCGTCTACGGTCCGAACGCGAGCAGCTGCCAGCTCCTGCAGTACAATTCATCTGGAGGGGGAGCGAACACGCTCGTGCAGAGGGATACTTCCGGATCCATCGTGAATCCCACGGTGAGCGCGACCAACCTCATCGGTTCTTCAACCGCAAGCAGCACCTACAGGCTGTCGAAGGCATCTTCCAGCACCACCAGCATGGTTTTCGTGGACGCTGCTACCGCAACGTGCACGGGAACAAATGGCGCAACGTTTTACTCCACCACACTGGCCAACATATGCGGGTCAGCGTTCAACAGCTCAACCTCTAATGTGATCATGATGTGCGCCGTTGATGCTGTCGTCTCGGCGGCTGGCACCTCCACATCGGGCGCGGGCACCGTTCACAACATCTTCCGCGGACAGTACAAGCACACGACGGGCGTGGTCTCGTGGTCGGACGCGATCGTCACCGAGCAGAATTTCGATGCGATCCTCCAGGGAACACCCAGGGATGCTGTGATCTATCCTCTTGGCAGCGCTGGCACAACCATCACCATAGACGTCACCGGACCCCCTGCAGCCACCTCGGACCAGACCTTCACCTGGTTCGGAACGTTCAAATTCACCACAATGATCTACTGATCAACAGGAAAATGATTTTTCACCCGGAGACGTCATTCATTCATTTTTAGCATCCAAACTTCGAATGGACACACTGGAGACGCTGTTTCTCCTCAAGACTCTGGTCTGCCCTGACATGTGTCTCGGCGACCTGCATTCCCTGGCAAGTTCTCATGTCCTTGCGAGGGGAATGACCCATCCAGAACGAGTTCGCAAGGAGAAGATGCAGGTCGTCGTTTGGCGCCAACCTGTACATTTTGGTCGTAATGGCGATTTTTTCATATTCCAGCGAGCTCCCAGGCTACATCACGTGTTTGGAAACATTTGGTCTTACGCGGATGGGAGGTTATTTTCGAACATAACGAGAGGCATGGGAGGTTTGAGATTTTCTTCGTAAGTTGTCAGTTTGTATGGCTGGCATCAAATCTGGAACTTTAAAATAAAGTGACAACTTTGTTATTTCTCCTAGAGCTTTGCAAACTTGCCCAGTATGAGATCAGCGGAAGTGTCTCCGACGCACGGCTTAATCAGGTCACGAAGCGCTCTCACGAGTCCCCTCTGCCAGAGGACCCTCCCGACGGGTTTCTTCCTGCAGGCAGTCACCACCTCGTAGGCCAGGGGGTCGTCCAGGAACAGTTTGCTCGAGATCTGGTCCACGAACGACTCCACAACGGCATCGGGCATGTCGCGGTTCTCCTTTGCCAGATGCACGATCAGCAGGACGATGGACCCATGCTTCCTCCTCTCCTTTCCCTTCATCGGAATACTCCACGTATGAGTGAACGGCCACGTTATGTTCTCCTCCTTGAGTATATCGATCGTGCGCAGGCTGGTGCTGGTCTCGTCCATGACCACCATATCGTACCACAGCGACTGCTCGAGTTCAACTGGATTGTAGACAATGTTGCGGCACTCTTTGGCGTATTTCAGCAAGTTCGCAGGGTACATCACGTTGTTGAGCACACTTGGCCTTACGCGGCGATCGAAAGGCCAGTTTTTGGTGAACCAGATCACGTTAGCCACATTCACGGCAACGTCTGATGGCGGATCGGTGAATGCAGTATTTGCGAAAATGTTGTACAGGCTGAAAACTTTGTCGTCAGCACTGAGGAACCCACGATCGATCATCGCTTTCATCAGCAACGATACCAGAGTGCAGTACTTGGGGTGCGCGCTCACATTCTTGTACCACTGGTAGATGGCTTTGGCGACAGCTTCTTTACCTTTGGGCAACCCAATGATGTGCCTGAGCAGAGTCACGCAGCATTCCACGTGTCCATTTATGCGGGCGTCGCTCATCGTGTCCCAGTAGGCCCAGTCCACTGTAAGCCAATACTTCAGGTGCATCATGAGCCTTGCCATGATGAAGTTCAGTGCCGTGTCAGCATTCAGCCCAGTCTTCTTGATCCCCTCCAACGCTTTGGTGTATGTAAAGCAGCTGTAGAACATATCAAGGCAATGTTGACACACGTTCTTCGGGTCCAGATTGCGCCTCCATTTCTCGTCAATCATGTCGCAGGTGAATCCCGCTTCGAAGCACTGCTCCATTATAAGAGAAACCTTGCGGCATATTTCCGCATTTGCAGACTTATGATGGCACAGAAGGGATGCAAAGGACAGCATATCGCAAGTAGGCTTCGCGACCACGTAGTACAACGCAATAAGAGGATTTCTCATCATCACCTCCAGCAGGAACGTAACCTTGCTGGTGATGATGCTGCCATCATCGTAACCACCGCTGCAGCAGAGGCAGGTCAACCAATGAAAGACGTTCTCGTGGTTGTACAGCCTGGCTTCAATAGCATACTTGATGATCTCGGCACCAGGTTCATCTTTCTTGTGGTAGTGAGACAGCACTCGGTTGAAGACTGTCACCGAACAGGGATCAAAGCGATCGATTCCGCCCATGGCCGTGTCGCCTTGACCCATGCGGCGGTTGACGAACAGTCTGAACTCGCCGAGATTGCCGTGGTCTAGGATAGCGTCCAGCTCTTGTATGTCGTCCTGCGGTTGCTGCGGGTACAGCCGCAGCGGCGTAAACCCACTCATTGTCATCTTGTACTTTTCCTGGTGGGTGGTTTGTGTGTCTTTTCACCCTGCAGGACCTTCTGCTTATAAGCTTTTTTCAGGTCTATGACGCACACAGTCTGCTAAAAATAGCACTAGGCAGAAAAGCTATAAATAGACCACCATCACCGCGCCTAGATTCACTTTTTGATATCGTCATGCCACGTCACTTTGCCAGCAAGTTGTCCAAGTTTTGGGGTGTCCCTTCGACCCCTGAAACGGTTTGAGCAGCAGCACCAGGTGTTGTCAAACCAAAACTATTCACGTGCTGCTGCTCAAACCTTTTTGGAGCTATTTATAAAACCCAAAACTTGGACAATTCGATGGCAGAATGACGTCATGAGATTAATCTTCAATGTTGTCTTCTGTCGCTTCGAACTTGTCCTTGGCGGGTATTTCGCAGTGATCGGCGTAGCAGAATATGCGAAAATGACTTCCGTGGAACCTCGCTTCGCGGGTGATGCAGGACATCTTTATGATAGTGGTAGGCGAACGGCTGGTCGCATCGCACAGGTTGTCGTCGAAATCCAGAGCGCACGACGACGGCGGCATCTGCACAATCTTCTCGAGTTCTGCCTTGATGTGCCCCGAGTCGGCGGGGCGAGCGTTGAATGTGTCCACAAAGTCAGAGATCTCCTTGATGGTGTAATTGTCCACCGAGCCTCTCTGGCCTGGACAGTTTGCGTTATCGATGATGTACTTCAACTCGTGAAATGCGTCCTCGATGTCTGCACCGAGCTCAATCCTCATAGTCACGATGGGCACTTTGTTCTGGTGGGGAAGTCCCCGCATATGCAGGCACCAGCCGTTCACGTATTCGGCCATCTCGTCGTTCTTCTTTCTATGTGTGGCTGCCCTGCTGAATAATAATAATAATAATTATAAAAGTATGATAGAGGTACAACAGTATCTGGCCCAGCAATGTCAGAAGATCAGGATTCACCTGTTCCTTCTCCCGGAGAGAAGGCACGCCAGTACATGGTTAGGTATGTAAAGCGGCTGGAAGAGACGCTAATTTCGGGAATGGAAGAGTGCTCCGAACTTCGCAGTCAAGTTGACGCGTTGACAAACCAGTACATCGCCAACTGCAGGAGGATCGAGATGCTGGAAGGCAAGATCAAAGAACTCAAAGGAGCAAAGAAATAAAGCCTTGTTGCTTTCTCTCACATGGACTGCAGGATGTCCGAAGGAGTGTAGAAACCGTCAGGAACCAGGTCTGCCACCAGCTTGTACGTGTAGACGCGTCTCTCCTTGCCCTTCCCGACGGTGAAATCGGCTCGACCCATAGAAGGCATCCACTCGATCAGCGATAAATGATCGCCCTTCGCGGCGAGAATGGTCCCGTCCGGCACAGTGAGATCGCAGTTCATCACGCAGTCCTTGCAGGAGATGTCCCCATCCTCTCCCCAGCAGTCGCATTCCTCGAAGTCGAAGAAGTCCTTGGTCACCGGAGGCAGTCTCGGAACGTTCTTGACGCTCATGTAGTTCTTGAGCCCGTGCAATGCACTGGCTTTATCATCCTCTTGCTTCTTCTTCTTCATCTCTTCGTCCCTTTTCCTCTTCTCCTCCTTCCTTGCCCGCACTGCTTCCTCCTTCTTCTTGGTTTTCTGCTCCTCCTCCTTCTTGTCGTCGTCTTCTTCTTCGCTCCCGAAGATATCGGTTATGTCGAGCTCCTTCTTGGTCTTCTTCGCTTCGGGCTGCTCGAGGACCGCCTCCGACCGGATGCGCTTGTTGTTGCCGCTGCCGTTGGCCGCAGATGAGACTTCCACCGCAGACATTCTCTCTGTTAATAAAGTTGGTCACAACTCCTATTGTTTCTTTTCACCCTGCGGGGACCTTCTGCTTATAAGGTTTTTTCAGGTCTATGACGCACATAGTCTACCAAAAATAGCCCTATGGCAGAATGCTATAAATAGTCGCACTCTGAAAAGATATGAAATCAAAAAATCTTCTGCCATCAAGTTGTCCAAGTTTTGGGGTGTCCCTTCGGTCTTGAAAAGGTTTGAGCAGCAGCACCAGGTGAGTTCAACCAAAACTATTCACGTGCTGCTGCTTAAAAGTTTTTGAGAGCTATTTATAAAACCCAAAACTTGGACAACTTGATGGCAGAATGACGTGGCATTAAGATTCACAAATCTCCTGACACGTCACTTTGCCAGCAAGTTGTCCAAGTTTTAGGGTGTCCCTCCATCCCTGAAACGGTTTGAGCAGCAGCACCAGGTGAAGTCAAACCAAAACTAATCACGTGCTGCTGCTCAAAGTTTGAGAAAGGCTATTTATAAAACCAAAAACTTGGACAATTCGTTGGCAGAATGACGTGGCACTAAAGATTCAAGTATCTCTTACACGTCATTTTGCCATCAAGTTGTCCAAGTTTTGGAGTGTCCCTTCGATCCCTGAAACGGTTTGAGCAGCAGCACCAGATGAGTTCAACCAAAACTAATCACGTGCTGCTGCTCAAAAGTTTTTGAGAGCTATTTATAAAACCCAAAAACTTGGACAATTCGATGACAGAGATATTTAAAACTGAAATCTTTTGGTGTGCTATTTTTGGTAGACTATGTGCGTCATAGACCTGAAAAAACCTTATAAGCAGAAGGTCCCGCAGGGGGAAAATAAAAAGCCTCCAAGCTATTATACAGCCCTGCACATTACATGGACCAGTGGACCAGTAAGTACGAGCCGACCACTGTCGCTGGTGTTGTGGGCACGCAGTTCATAGCTTCGAAGATTCTCGGGTGGCTGAAGAACTGGACGCAGGGCAAGATCGGAGAAGCTTCTAGAGCGATCAGCCAGGGAAGGTTCGGAGCGTGCAACGGAGACATGTACAGGAAGGCCTTGCTCATCAGCGGCCCTGCTGGCATCGGTAAGTCCTTGCTGGCGAAACTCTGCCTGGCCGAGGCAGGCATCAAAAATGTGCTGGAGCTCGATACCACTGCTAAATGCACGAAGAATGCCCTCAAAGAAATGGAGGAGGCGTTCGGCTCGAGAAAGATCAATTCGTTCTTTACTGGGAAGCTGCAGTTCAACAAGGCGGAGGCGGTGGTCATAGACGGCCTCGAATGTGTTGTCTCGTGCGACCCCAGCGGGATGCAGCAGCTCACCGAATTCATCAAAACAACGCGGGTGCCGATGATCTGCATATCCAACAGTACCGACGGAGGGAACAAGAGCATCAAGAGCTTTGCGGAGAAGTGCCTTCATCTCAGGATGCAGAGGCCCACCGTGGACCAGGTAGCGTTGCATCTCAGCACCGTGGAGAAGAAATGGTGCGAAGAGAACAAGAAACCCAGGAAGCTCACGCTGCAGTACGCGAGGGACATCGCCTCCGCCGTCGGCTGCGATGTTCGGCAGGCTGTCATAGAGCTGCAGTTCCTGTCCATCGACACCGGCTCCCTCCCGGAATACAGGACCGTCGCGAATGTTTTGCGGAAGTCCGAGCTCTCCGGGACGATGTGCGACAGGCTCCCTGGCATATTCGATCTGGTGCCGAGGATGTTCTCGGGCTCCCGCCACATGGGCGGACCCGCCAGGCCCCTGCTGCCCCTGATATTTGACTGCGACCTCGCGTGGCGCGCCGATCCTTTCATGGCCGCGCTGTTGGTGCAGGAGAATTACCTGAACGTGTCTCTCAGGCCGAAGAGTGATGACAGCATGGCGTTGCTGGCATCTGCGGCGGACGATATGTCTTCCGCGGATGTGAGGTCCAACAAGGATCAGAACGTCGAGCAGGTATTCGGGCTGTGGTCCCCTCTGCACACGCTCTCCGCTCCCCTTGCGCCAGGAGTCAGGACTGGTTTCCCTACGATGCTGGGAAAGATGAGCACCACGAAGAAGAACCACAGACTGTGCTTGGAGATGTTCCCTGGAAAGACCGTAGTGGAGACCGCGTCGCAGTGGGTGCCAACTCTGGCGGATGTGCTCACCGCTGGGTGCGGAAGGCACAAGGCTGCGCTGTTCAAGCCCAAACCTGGAGTGAAGAAATCGGCGCAGGCGGCCCCCACCAAGGAGAACCTGGATGCGGCCGCGTTCCTGGAGGGGAGAGCGGCGACCGTGATGGAGATGAACCTGGGCGATCACCTGGGAGACATGTGCGGGATTGCCTGGATCTCGGAGAAGACGGCCAAGGCGCACGAAGCGGACAGGGCTGCACTTGCAGAGTTCATCGGCGCAGCCAAGCGCAAGGCGACGACCCTGCTGACGGCATCGAGGAAGCGGTCTCGGCCCAAGGGCGGAAAGATAACGTCGACCATCGATGCCGATGATATCTCTGATGACGAAACGAACGGTGAGGAGGAGGAGCAGGAGCAGGAAGAATCAAGACCAAAGAAAAAAAGAAGGTGAACTGGTGCACGCAGTAAACAAAACCACCAAATGATCGCAACTGCAGTTATGGTCCTCATCGTCGCCGTGGTGTGCACCATCTCGGTGATCGCCGCAGTCTACAGGTCGCACCAGACATCTAACTGAAGAGCGAAAATGCATTCATTTATTTTCACCGTTTACTACTTGTCTGCTTGTTGGTAGGGAACAATCAGTGTTTCATCGAACTTGTAGATGCCACCAGGCTTCTTGAACTCCTTGGCATTCCCGCGCACGAACACAGCGTACTCGCTGCCGCACTGTGACTTGACCTCATTGGAGCACTCGGGATGCTTCTTCCGCCATTTTGTCGTCTGTGGGCAGGCGTGCTTCATCCTGTTGGACCAGCATCTCATACACTCTCCTCCGCACTTATATGGCCATTTGTCTGGCATTTTTTGATTTTCTCTTTCTCTCTGAACAAATGAATATCAATACCGCCAGTTAAGATATCGGTGACATCAGGATTCAGAACGCTCTCTGCTTTTTTTTTAATTCTTTTTGCCTCTGTTTGTGTTTGAAAAGGAAAAAGGGGGGCATGGCAGACAGGCTGTTCATCGACAAACTGTTCGCTGGGCAGGGGGACCAGGCTACTGGGAAGGTCCAGAAGGTCAAGCTCGAGCCATTCATTACGGCGGGCAAGACCATGGTGGCGATCGACAACAGCGGGTCAACTGCAGGGACGATCCTGAACAAGACGTTGAATTTCATCGACTCTGCTCTTGGACACAAGTCCGATATCGAAGACGTATACACGTGGAATGACTGCGCTCAGCCTGTGTGTTGGCTGGGCAGCATTACCGCCAGTGGTGGTACCTATCCGGCCACGATCATCCCCATTCTGGAGGCCCAGAAGTATCCAAGTCTCTTGATCACCACCGATGGATTGATCAGCCGCACCGATGTTGCGGAATGCTCTTCCAAGCTCGAGAAGACCTGCGTGCGCAACGTGGTGGCCGTACTGCTGCAATGTTCCGACAGCACTAAGCCACGCGAGTTGCCCATCAGTGTTTTCTACCCGTTCTTGACGCTGTGCCAGAAGCGCGGAGGGTGTTTCATCATTCTCTCGCTCGACTACCGCACTGGGGAGCTTTATCTGCTGATGAAGCATTCACCCTCCGGAGAGGGCAACAATCTGCCCACTCCTCCCGCCGAGTTCGGTGACGAGACTTCGTGGGACATGATACCGAAGCTCGGCCATCTCGGTGACGCCTTCTCGCTTCTGAACGAGAAGTTGATCGTGAACCAGATCCCTACTGCGACCGATGAAGAACGGACCATCCAGGTGGGAGACCTCAGCGTGAACATCAACAAGGTATGCGAGCAGCTGAAGAGCCGCGAAGAGGAACTGCTGGACATCGGGAAGTGGCCTGAGACGGATGCATTCGTCGGCGGACCGCTGGCCGACATCGCCGCGGCAGCCGTCAGCAGCGAGCTCAACTTCGCCGTGAGGAAGTTCATCTCGGCGTGGTACGCGAACAGGTATGCCGCTGCACTCGCGACCTTCGGGAGTTCTCCTTGCGACTCTCTTCTGCAAGAGTACCGCAAGCTCACGTCCAGCTCCTCCGAGAAGAGGAGCGAGGAGACCAACAAGGCTATTGCCAGGATCTCCGCTGAGCTCTTCCCTGCAATGAGCGAGTACAACCAGCGGAAGAAACAGCTTCTGGCACCGATCGCCAGCGTGCATTCGAAGATCATGCAGCTTCTCTCCGATGCCGAGAAGGAGGACTCCACCATCCCCGCGGACTTCACCCTGGGTGGAGTGACGCGCACGATCTCCAACAGGGCCAAGAGGGCCCGGACCGTGGATGCCTCCTCCTGCGCCGATGACACCGCGGACTCGTGGGATCTCGAGCACGCGACCAAGTGCACCGAGTGCGACATCTGCGGTGCCGAGGGCCGTCCTGCTGCGTTCATCCTGGTGGACCTGGCGCAGGTGGACCCCGATGCTGTGGTGTACAATCTCAGCGATTCGGTGATCGATGATCCCCTGGGCAGCGGGTGGAAGAGCGAGAAGGCGATTCCTTCGGGCAACTTCTGCGTGCAATGCGCCTACGCGTGCGCGGCCATGGGGTTCCATCCCTACACCAGGCAGCCAGTCTCCGGCGTGCTTGTGGCTGCCGACATCAGCGGCAACCCGAAGAACAGGCAGATGATGTGCGATGCGATCTGCAGGTCCCTTCTGGGCGGAAAGAAGCTGCCCAACGTGGCGTTGATGCTTTTCCTGTCTCTGCTGGACGGCGTCTCTGGGAAGCGTGGCATCGAGGACACCGTTCACCACATATGGAACAACATCATCGCGTCCGTCAAGGTGAACCTGTTCCCTGCTCCGCTCGGCACCGAGGAGGTTATGATCGGGTCCATGAAGCGTCTGGTCGAGTACCCTCTGAATGAGATCGACAAGGAGAGCTGGATGGTGCCAATCCGCAGGCACAGCACCGCGGCGGTCAGCGTGATCGCCAGGTCGCTGCTGCGCAGCTATCCGGGAAACGACGAGCTCAGGGAAAAGTGCATCGGCATGTTCAGGCGCACGGTTTTCAAGGCGATCACCAGTTCCTACGTCAGCGCACTGAAGAGGACAACGTACTCGGCAATGCGCGACAAGATCGAGTCCATGCTCTTCGACACGTCCAAGACCAGCATTGCCCTGTTCGGAAGCCATCACCTTTGCGGGTTCAAGGAGGATGCACCCAAGCTGTTCTCCATCCTCTTCGCTTCCGGCGCACCGCGCACCATGTGGAGGGACATCGAGTTCTTCTGCAGGGACTTTGAGATCTCGCTCGAGAAGGACCTCATTCCCAAGGAGGCGTTCACCATGCTGCTTGTCCGCTTCTACAACATGGCCGAGAGCGTCTCGTGCTACAGCAGCACCGAGAACATCCTGCTGAGTATGGTCGAGGGCAGCTCCGTCATGGCCGATGTGTTCTTCGGCCGCACTGTCACAGAGAACCAGATCATGGACATTCTGGCCGAATCGGCACCTTACAGGCTCTACATCCGCAAACCGGTTCCTTCTTCGAACTCGGCTTCGCACCTCGTGGACTCACCGTGCTACGGCCCTCATCTGCACGGACCACCGATCAGCTTCTGCGGTGTGTGCGGTGAACGGTTCGACATCACTGGCAGCGACTCGCTTGACCAGATCACCGCCAGGAAGGCCCAGCACTTTCAGCAGTTCTACAACAGCGATCCCTGCGGGTACCCCACCAACAAGTCTTGGCATTGCTCCATGCACAGGGCTGTCAGGGAGGTGATCGTCTCAAACTTCAGTCGCTGCACACGTCCCACGAGGGGCATGATCGAGATGATCATGGCCAAGATACGCAGCGTGTCCGAGCAGAGGCGCGGGTACATCTACGACCCGAAGGACCTCCATGAGGCTGTCTGCATCGCCTGGGACTTCATCAAGAAGATGCAGGGAAGGACGGACATCGTGGCTCTCAACGAACAATGGCCCGAAGACAAGCTGATGATTGAGAGGGCCGCCATCCGCAATGGTACCCTTGTGTACGGCAAGTGCATTGCCACTACCGAGGGCCTGACGGAGGAAGAGCTGACCACACTCCTCTCCCCCTTCACTCATTAAGGACAAAGAATGGTAAACAACAACGAAACGTTGTTTCTTGACAATTTACTCCCGGCTGACGCGATCAGTAAACCTCCTTGCAGAGTAGCTGCTGCTGCTGCCACTCCTCTTTTTCTTGCTCGAAGAAGAAGAAGCAGCAGTGCGGCTCTTCTTCTTGTTCTTTCCCTGGTACTTGAGCATGTGCGAAATCGCTGCATTCACCCTGCGGGCATGCGGTAGCAGGCTGTTCAGCTCATCTTCGAACGAGACAGCGGTCCTGGTGGCATGGTGCTGAACTGGGGCGGACTCGTAGGAGATAGAGTGACGCGCTGCGCCGTTGTCCCCGCTCACATACTGCGCGAAGGAAGGGGAAGGCGCGGTGATCTCCTCAAACGCTGCACGCATGCTCCTGGAGGAAGAGCTCTTCCTCCTGGGCGTCAGGAGCTCCGGGGAGGAATACTCCTCGTCAGAGCCGCAGCTGGACTTGCATTCGCCCATCGCATCCTGCCACCTCTTACTCCCGAAAGGCAGCGACCTGTTGCCCATTATTTGCCTCTCGCACCTCGAAGCGCACCCCCTGGTCTTGGCCACGCGAGACATTTATATAAAATATCCAAGTACCACAAGCCAATATTTTTATTGTCTCGGCGAGCGTGAAGAACAAGAAGGGAAAAATGGACACGATCCGGCTGGCAAACGCCAATGCAGTCTGTTCAGCCTGGATGAATGTTTACGGGGCTCTCGAAGTGTACCATTTTCTGGTGGAGTACTCACGCGAATCGACCGAGAACCCTCCCAAACTGCTGGCCCTCATCGGGAAGGCGGCCGAACTATCCAGGAAGGAGAGGTGGATCGAAGCGCGCAACGTGCTGGCTATACTGGTCAGCATGGTGCAGGACAGCAACAATAACTCGAAAGAGGAAGACAAGAGAAAGATGACCATACCAACGATCTCTCCGAATGATTCCCAGGAACGGTACGACAAGAGGCACCCGGCAAGGGTACCTATGCCACCTCTGGAGCCAGACCCGAAAGAGGTCATCGCGAGACAACAGCAGCAAGAGAAGAACGACGGTTCGGCCGCGAAAGACGGCAAGGAAAACCTGGAAGGAGAGGCCATACCCATGCAGATACACCCGTGGGCGCAGCTCATGGGAAGGCCATCCCTGCAGGCCGATGCGGACGATCCGGAGGAGCAGAGGAGCAAGATGGAGTCCGCGCAATTGACTCCCCAGGACCTCAAGCTGATAATGCTGGAGAACGAGAGGATGGCGTGCGAGGTCGTTGCCATGGTGGTGAACCTGGATAAGATCATCATGGACACGATAGTCCACGACAACGAGAAGCCAGAGAGCATCAAAGCATGCGCAGAGGCGTACACGCGGTACAAGAAAGTCGTGCTGGATGTTTACGGTGCGACCGACTTCTCACCGAATGCCTCGCGGTCGGACGATATCATCGAAATCTGATCGCCTGCAATTTTTCTCTTTCACTTTCCATCGGTCTGGGAAAAAAGGCACCAAAGTAATAAACGAAATCACTGATCAAAAAAGTTATCAGGCTGCTGGTATAAGGCCGTGAAAATGTCCAGCAGCGCGCCAAACAACATGCCCGCCGGCATGGCTGGACTGGAGGAATCCAAACGCCTCGCAGAATCCCTCTCGAACCCTCCTTACCTGGACCAGCAGGTGAGAAAGGCTCTGGAAATGAGAAAGAGGATGACCGTGGTGGTGGCCAAGCACAAGGTGATCTACGAAGATGCGATGCGTGCCGCCAGGATAAGGGATGGCCGAGACACGGAAGAATGCGAGAAGGAGGACCTGCTGTATTTGCCAAAACCCATACGTTTTGGCGACGTACACGCCATAGCGGACAACGCCATGCTGCTCCTCACGATGTCCGCTGATGATGCCGCTGCAGCTGCCTCGAACAGATCGCTGCGGGACAGGCTCTACAGGACGACGAGCTACACGGTCGACATAAAGGAGGAGATCATGGGCGTCGCCAACGATCTGATCGACAGGGGCGCTGAGATAATGGAGCAGTACTGGCGGGGAGGGTGCACAGTCATAACGGCCTGCAGGACCAAGATGAACAAGCTCGGGATCGGGAAGTCGACCATACTCCCGATTATACTTTCAGGGGGTACCATGGCACTGATGCTCTATGTGGGAGCTGGCCCGCTCGCGGTGTTCTTCACACCAGTGTACGGATCGATGTGGCCAGTGTCCTTCATCAGCTCGTTCTCTCCGGTGTTCTTCTCGTTCTACAAGAAGTGCCTCGATCCTTCGAAGGACAAGAAGTGGTGGAGGCCCCTGGCTGAGCTCCCTCTGGAATTGGGGAGGATTGGAGCGACGATGGGGGCCACTGCCCTCGGCGGCGAGGTCACTATCTATTTCGCCGGAGGCATCAAATCCATCGTCGGCACTGGCTTGGGCAATTACGCGGCCAACGCCCTGATCTCCGCGACGGTGTCAGTTGCCACAGGAAAGCTGTACGACATAGCTGTGAAGAGCCTGCTGCTCTACACCACCGGAGATGCTTCGACATTCATGGCGGCCCCCCAGGCGGATCCCGTACTCGCGGAGGAGCTGAGGGTGCAGGCCATCATGGCCAGAGTCGACAGAGAGATCGCCGCGACCAATCTCGCCAATTCCGTGAAGTACGGGGCCGGAGCCTGGAGGACCATGGGCTTCTATTCCCAGAAGCTGTCCTCCTCCAGCGCGCGTTTCGCATCCGACTACAGCGCGTCGCTCATCGGTTTCAGCCTCACTGCAGGAATAGGCTATCTGGGGATACACAATGCCGACACCACATCTTTCAGGGAGAGACTGGTGCACAACGCGGTGGACAGCATACTGCTGAGCGCCCTGGTCTTCCCTGCCGCGATAGACACCGCTGCCTGGATGATGTCAAAGGTGTGGGCTTCCGAGCTGCTGGACAAGGTTTACACCTCCACTGTGCCCAAGAATACAAGGGAGAAGCTGATGGACCTGGTGGCCAGCCGTTACTACAGGATGGCCATCGGGATCGTATCCCCCATCATAAGGCAGACTGCCCAGGGTGTCCTCAAGGCGGAGATCAACTCCGAGTCCATGTGGGACCAGATAAGGCTGAAGGCCGGAGAGGAAGGCTACTCCTGGGGAAGTCCGTCCGTGGAGAAGGTGGTGCAGGAGATGAACATGCGCCAGGGGACCGAGCTCAGCGCAGACGCCAACCTCGCGATCTCGCTGCTCAACAAGCCCGGAAAGTTCCCGACATTCATGCGCAAGGCAGCGCAGAGCATCGAGGATGCGAATGTGCACCTGGCAGCGAGCAGGGACGCTGAAGCTCGCGTGGAGATGTGGGGAATGTCAAAGGAGCAGCTCATGGCTCGCTACAGCAGCGATCCTGCGTGGGCAGCGTCTGTCGCCAGGCAGGGCGGAGGCTCCAAGATCAGCACGTCCGCTGACTCGTTTTCAGCCTGGGCGGAGACTGACAAGATCTCGATGGAGGAGCAGGGCCGAGCGCAGGCCATAAGGCAGAATGTGCTCACGGCCGAGCAGAAGCAGAAATTCGAACAGGTCGTGAACGACAACTTCGAGAGCATCAAACAGAACCTCGAAGTCATGGGGTACCTGCAGCGCACACGGAACATCAACCCCGCCGTCTGGGCCAAGTACGACAGGCCTTTCAGTCCGGGGCTCATCAGGGCGGTGGAAGCGCTGCAGCAGCAGCCGGATCACATACTCAGACTGCGGGAGGCCAAGTTGACGGGCTCGGTGATGGAGATCAATCCCAAGTCGTCGTTCGATCCCTTCGTCATGCTGAATGCGAAGAACACGCTGAGGGAATACCTTTTCGATGAGGGAAACAGGCGCCTGTACGACCCCAAGCTGCACTCCGGACTTGTCACTGCTGGCTCTCCCGATTCTGCCAAGAAGGAACTCTCTTACATGGAGTTCAGGCAGAGGTGCCAGGAGGGCCACGACTATGCGTCCGCGGTCATGTCTGGGAAGATCGATGGTGATGGACCCATCACGCGGACTTCGCCGGACCAGGACATCTCCACGACCATCATTGGCAGGGAATTGGTCGCGGTGATAGAAGCAGAAGAGGCGGCCACCAGGTACGATGCTCTGGACGGCATCATAGACAAGTACCTCGTGAGCGGCAAGAGAGTGTTCGAAAACCCAGGAGATGCCGCCCAGAGGGATTTCGTGGAAGTCGACTCTGTCAGACACAACGACGCGCAGGCGCCCCCGAGTGAGACGGAACTGGACGATGCGCTGAACGCGATCTACGGAGTCTACTCGCAGGAAGCAACCGACCTGGACAAGCAGGAAGCCATGAAGATGCTACCGCAGGACATTCAGGAGATGATCACCACAGAGAAAGACTTCCTCAGCAACAATCCCGGGATCAGGGACACGATAAACGGGCTGAACCGTGCAACTGCCGATCTGAGGCAGTACAAGGCGTACGTGGAGTACTTCAACCGAGACAAGACTCCTGAGGGAGAGATGAAAAAGGTCATGGCCATGAGGAGGCTCAAGCAGGAAGACACCCTCTACGGTGGAAAGGCTCCCGATGTTGCTGCATCGGCCAAGTACGTCACCGAGCAGTGCAGGGCGCTCAAGATGCTGAGGGAAAATGCACCAGAGGTCCTCGACAAGAATGGCAACCTGGTCGGAAGAATTCCCAAGGAGGCCTACCATCTCTTCACGACCGACAGCCTGAAGAACCAGAAGCTCGAGCTGCACGAGTACATGCCCATACACCCCGATCACCCGAGGGCACTCACGCCCGAAGACACTTCGGAAGTGGCTGCAGCTCGTGCGGCAGGGATTTCGACAGGAGGCGATTCGGCCGAGAAGGATGCCGATTTCTATCTGAGGCACGAGAGCATCAGGGAGCTGCTTCACAAGTCTTTCGGTACGACTCCGGACCCTGGGAGCCAGAAGGAACTCTCCAGGCAGATCGAGGCAGTCAAGTTCCTGGAGGAGCGCGACCCCAACCTGCTCCGCCAGGGAGGGCAGACCTACGACAGCCTAGTGCCTGGCGAGGTGTTGAAGATGATCGAGGGGAACACTTACACCCGGATGGCCGCGAGGAAGTACATGATTCCCGATGTGTCATCTGCCAGAAAGCCGACAGCCTACGACAACGCCATGCTGGCGAAGATCCCCTACGATCTGAGAAAGAGTGCGCAGTTCTACGCCGACCATGCGCACTGTGCCGATCTGAGGGACAAGGCGATCCAGGAGTTGCAGTACAAACGGGACTACGAAGCGCACGAGGCTAGGCTCAAGCTGTTCAACGGGGACATGTCGGAACTCGACAAAATACCCGAGATCCAGGTACAAAACAGGTGGTGGTCGCCCAGCATCGAGACAAGGGTGAGCCAGTGGAGGAACAGCCAGCACGTCGTCGACATGATCAGGGACAATTCCACCAAGTTCCGGAACCCTCCCACCACGAAGGCTCTCGATGCTCTGCGGGTGCAGCAGGATGCCATAATGGCCATGAGCCAGCTCACACCGGACGTGCTAGGTCCTGGCGGAATCTACGATGAGGAGGTTCCCCTGAGTGTGGTGGCGCAGGTCGAAGCGGCCATCAAGGCATCGCAGGCGCAAGCTACAACAACGACTCCCGATGTAAAGAAGGCCGCAGATGAGCAGACCGCCGAAGCGATCAAGGCGGCCATACCGAGCTACTCTGATCGCGTAAAAACCCAGCTGACGCGCATGAAGGATACCTACAAGAGCGGTTCCGACGCTCTGGGACCAGTGGGGGACAGGTTCTACATGCCGACCGATCCCGATGTCCTGGCCATGACCCTGGGAAAGGGGATCGTGTCAGAGACAGGCGGCGCTTTCATCTCCGAGAGTGCTTTCAGGGACATACTGAGAAAGAGGCAGCTCTACGAAGACCAGAAGAGGAACGAGATCGTCAAGCTTGGGACAGGCCAGATGGCGTACATCGCCGTGGTTACGACTCTGCAGGCCTACTACACCGGAACTCAGCTCAGGGTTCTGTCAGCTCTGGCAAAACTCCTTCAATTCGGCTACGCCACCTCGATCACGAACACTCTGGCAACGACCGAAGCCAACAGGCTGGCTCACGAGAACCCTGTCATGACCGGAAAGATCAAGAAGATGGCCAATGCGCAGAGAGACAAGCTGATAGCCTCGCTGAAAGGTCTCTGCACCGAAAGCCCCTACGCGGACATACGGCAGAGGGTCGATCCCAGCAACGGATCTATCAGCTACGTCACTACGGGCAGCGATGGCTCCGCGGTAGATGTGCCTTCCTACTGCGGCTACATCGCCCCCAGCGCCTACTTCAGGAGGTATGCTGGAACCGCCACCGTTGTAGCAAGCGATGCCGCATTCGGACTCCTGGCCACCACCATGCCGCATGCTTCTATTCCTATCTTGGTTGGAAAACAGATCGCCAATGCTGCCATCAGGGACAATGCGCGCAAGTCGATCGATGCCCTTGTGGATTTGATCAATTCGGGGCAGTGCAGGGTGCCTGGTACCAGGAACCTCGACAGCGATTCCGATTACGCCTGCAACCAGTACGAGAAGAGCCTGCAGTGGCATTGCGGAGTACTGAATGGCTTGATGGGCGGACTTCCTTCGAAATGCGATGACGGACTGCCGGTGATAGGTGTGAATTCCATCTCTGTGGCGTTGTTCAACAGCCCCGAGCTGAGAAATATGGCTCTTTCCTACCTGGACAGACCAACCATCTCCAACATAATCGACAAGTACGAGGCACCCGGAGAGACTGCACCCATCTCCGCTGTTGTTGAAAATCCTCCAGAGCCAGTTGTCGCCGGATCACCACCTCCTGATGCTGCTGCGTCTACACCGTCACTTCCTTCTTCTGGAAACGACACATCGAGTCCCTCCAACAGTTCGGACGAGGCCATTGCGGAATGCCTCATAGGAATGTGCGAGATACAGGCTGGACAAGAAGCCGTTATGGCCGCAATGACGATGGCAGGCAGCAACGACACAGCCTCTTCTCTCCCTGCCGCTGATAGCGATGCGGACATGGAGAGAGCCGTGTGCACAATCATTTCCGGACAGACGAGATTGCTGAGGAACCAAACTGATGAGGAACGTCTGTTCAACATCAGCATGCAGGAAGCACAGCAGCATGAGGCGTTGATCCTTCAGCCAGACAGCCACATGCAGAATGTCACTGTTGAACAGGCTCTGGATGAAACATGGTCCAAGAATGTTACGGCAGTCCCGAAAACGCCTGCTGACACCATGTGCTTTGCAGACTACCAGAACGCCACAATCGTGGAGAAGGCTCTGCCATCGGACACTATATGCTTTGCTAATGCTCGGGCAGATGGCACGTGCCCTGCAGAACACCAAAATGCTTCTACATGGTCAGATAGCCAGCCGATCCCCGAACTACCAAGGCCGAGGGTCTCCAACACGGCCATCCCGCTGCTGGTACCTCTGAACGCTGCTTCGGTCTCCAAGATGCATGCTCCTGCCGTTCTTCCGGTCCTTCCCGCAAAAACATCTGCTCCCGCGCAGAGTCCGGTCGCTAAGCCCGCCGAAAACCCGTTCCAGTCGTACATCGAGGAAGAAGCCAGAAAGAAGAAGATCATCGAGGACCAGAAGCAGCAGCAGCAAGACACAAGAACGGCAATCAGCTGGGCAAGCGATGCATCGCTCAACAGTCTGACCGCTTCTGGCATCGCGACTGCGCAGGGCTATTCGGCACTGGCCTCCGATATCGCAATGGTCGCCAGAGTAGTCAACAAGACAGTGAGAACCACCGTGTCCGCCATCAAGATCGCGATGAACCTTCTGCCGTTCTTGGCGCCAAACCAAGGGATCAGCGACCTGTGGGAAGACAGAAACAGCGTATACCCTTTCTACTACCCGCAGACGGACCACAGCGTCAGCCCAGAGACCGAGGAATCACTGCGGTTCCAGATGAAAGCAAACTTCCACGATGCGATGCACAGGGTGATCGTCAGTAATGGCTACATGCTTCCGTTTGCGTGGATTTGAAGCAAAGAAACAAAAAGTTCATTCATTCTTCTTCTTTAAGGACATCACTTCCTCCACTCAAGCGGTCTTAGCGGTCACGTGCCTCACGATCAGGTAGATGCCGTACGCTGCAGTGGCCGCAGAGACGAGGCCAGCGACCACAGCGAACCTCCAGCTCGCCTTGTAAGCGGACTGGATCCCAGCCTCGCTAAAGCACGAGCCGTGGTGGATGTGGTCGGCCGCGTAGGAGGACACGATCATCGCCGCGAAAGACGCGATGAAGAGGACCGCCAGGGTCATCAGGGTTCCCTTGTGCGTGCTGTACGCACTTCCGACCCTGCCCATGTAGAGTTCCGCCTGAGACGACATTCTTTCGGATGACAAGTTTGCAGTGTTCTTGCTGTTTCAAGAGTGCTCATATTTTATATTTTACATCGGAGAGCCTGGTCCAGACGTCGAACAGGGCCCTGCTCAGAGAATCGCTGCGATCGGTCCCGCTGTCCATGGTAAAAGTGGGCACCTTCACCAGAGACACAGCATCGGAATGCCCTTCCATGTCGATTCTCTCCGGGTGATCGTCCATGAAAACCGTGGGAACGTTACCCCGGCCGAAGGCTGACCAGACCCTGTTCACCGATTTGGTCGGATGGAATGTCCCGGCGCTGGGCTCAATGCAATCCTCGCCGTACAATCGGGTCCTCACCGCAAAGGATGGCACCGCGTCGTCCATGAAAGACTCCAGGGGCACAGCGTTCTTGGCGAGTCTGCTGGTGTAAGACACGATCGCCGCGTTGTTCGTTCTGGCGATCATGACTATGCTCCTCAGGAACCTCTTCCACCCGTTCCGCATGTATATCTTCTGTCCATTCGGCAGAACCAGGTCCGGTTTGAACTGCAGTGGCACCGGTCTGGAGTGAATCTTCCTGATATCCGCTATCACACCGTTGTAGTCGATCACAAGAATTGACATTGCCATCAGTTCCTCCGTCGCGCGAGAATCAACAACAACAACACACCAGTCTCCACATAAAATAAAAAATTCAGCCCCTAGCATACAAGAACAGTGCAAATGGAGAAGCTGCAGTACGGCATCAGGAGGGGAAACAAGAAAAAGAGTCGCGAAGCGACCGATGCCGACTCGGAATGGTACATGAGCACCGATGGCGATGTTTACTGCCAGCATGTTGACAAGTTCGGGTTCTGCTGCACTTCTCTGGTCGACCCGAACAGCGCCACCAAGTGCAAGCTGCACATGAACTCCAAGTCCGTCATTCCACCGTTCTCCCTGGAGGTGCCGCACGACGATGAGGAACTGCTGTCCATGAAAGAGTCGGATTCCCTCCGTCTCATCCCCAGGGACAAGTCTCCTGGCGGGGCGAATTTTGTTCCCGTTTCTCCCCCTTCGCGCCGCGCAGCAGCGGTGGCAGAAGGGGTGGGCTCTCGCTACTACCCGTCTCTGGGTCAGGGCGCACTCGGACTGTGGTCTCTCCCGGAGCAGAAGTCACCGGCACAGATGGCGGAATCGGAGGAGAGAATGAGGCAGGCTCTGGCGTCTGCAGCCAACAACATTGCAGCCGCCGCGGCCGTTAGACCTTCTCCTCCTGCTCCTGCCACCGCCACCACTACCACATCTCCTTCCCAACAACCTCCTCCGAGCGGACTGGTTGTCAATCCCGCCGAGAGCGGAGAGGAAGCCGAGTACACAGAGATCAACGTCGATGAGCTGACTCGCAGGAGGACTCTTGCCATTCTGCAGATTTTCACCGAAGAGTTCTCCAAGACAGAGTTCGGCAAATATGTCAATTCCATCGAAGGAGATCCGCACTGGCTGGAGCACGCTCTCGTCAATGAACAACCGAGATCACCGTTCGAGCATTTCATCGGGTTCTACGTGATGTATGGCATCCTCAAACTCATCACCGAGAAGTCTGGCGCTTCGGATGTTGTGAGAATACTCATCGACAAGGAGCACGTGCCCGACGAGAAGATCGGCGAAGAGATCTGCAAGATCATGTTCAAAATTGTTCCCGATGATCACTTCTACACTTACATGCTGTTCAAGTATGCGAACGACAATCGTCCCAACAGCACCGTGACCATGCTTTCATATTTCGTGGAGCAGGTCTTCGCCGAGGTCGGAAGTCCGGCCATCTACACACTGCTCATTCCGGCGGATGATGTGAGAAAGAACGGCTCGCGCACACGCCCGTACCTTCCGATCCATGCCAGAGACGTGTTCAGTCTGGTCAACTACCTCAAGCTCAATGTCAGCAATCCGGACGTGATCCAGGCGATGAAGACCACGATAATACCTGCTACTAGCGATAGCGAGAACAGTGACGTGATTCTCGATACCACCATTCAGTACCTCGAGACCAAGCAGGATGATCCCAGTTTCGCTGACTTGAACAACATCGGCACGTTCATTCAGCTGTGCAGAGGCATCCATCCCTACGTCGTCGATGAGAAGACGCACATGATGTGGAGCACCTGGATCAGGCTCCTTCTGCTCGGGTACATGATCGCCAACGACAACCAGGATCCTCCGGACGACAGCTGGACGTCCACTTTCATGTCCACATGCCTGACCCCCGTCGATAAGCTCGATCCCGCATCGGACATCGAGGAGATCAAGCGGCTCAGGGCAGACCCGAACGAAGCCCACATGGCCCTTGCCATTGCGTACACCCAGATCTACCACATCTACTACAACGATTTTAAGAGCAGTCCGTACTACCAGAAGGTCGAGGATGCTGTGGCCAAGATCAAGGATGGCTACCCTGGCATCGTTGGGGTCGTGCAGTTCACTCCAGAGGTATTCGACTGGCTGGTCCACTCTCTGTACGCCGAAGAATAAAGGGACCCGCACTTTCGTTCAAAAGAAGTGAAGAATAAAAAAGCCCCCCGTTTGGAATTGAACCAAAGACCTTGCGGTTAACAGCCGCATACACTCACCAAGCGTGCTACAGGGTCTTTTACGAATTCACATTTTTTAATCCGGGTGATCGTTCAGCACGCCCTGTGGAACATGGCTGACAGTTTGTAGTTGTCCAGAATGCTCTTCAGAATGGGCATGAACTGCGCAGCGTTGTACAACGTGTCGTACGTGAACCCCCAGGCACACTTGCTGCACGTCAGCACATTTGCGATAGTGTACACGACGGTGCACAAGTCGTACATTTCGATGCCTGCGTTCGCTGAGGGCTTTTCCTCGTCTTTCTTTTTCTTGTTCTTCTCGAAATCCTTCCAGTCGGCTGCGCGGCAGCGGTATTCCGGCCTGTTGGACAGGGTGCACTTGACGCAATCGATCAGGTGATCTCCAAGCGAACACGTGAACGCTGGTCTGCTGTACGGCCTCAGCCTTCCCACCGGAGTATAGGGCAGGATGAACTGCTTCGATGACTCTGGGTCGAACATTGGAGGCTTGAAGTCAGACACCCCCATGCACTTCAGGAGATCCATTGCCGTGGGTCTGTCAGAGTGCTTGAGCACAAGAGCCTTGCAGATCACATTGCTCCAGGCCTCGTTGCGGACTTCCGAACGCACACGGTTCAGGGTAATGTCCATCGAACGGTGCTGCCTGATCACCGAGGCAATGTCCTCGGCATCGTTGTCAGCAGCACCAGAGCCCGAGAAGAGTTCCGATCCGGTTACCATGTAGAAGAATACGCAGGCCGCACTCCAGACATCGATGGCTGAAGTGATCTCGCTGCTCTCATTTGAACAACTCGTCCACGCGAGCGTTTCGGGAGCCGCGTACATCCTGGTCGATGTTACCCGCTGTGCGCAGATGGATTCGTGGCGGCCCTTGTGATCGTATGCTGACGGTTCCGACAGGTAAGAGTGCGTGAAATCGATAACGGACAGCTCTCCGGTTTCGCCGTTCACTGTGACATTCCACGGCTTGATGTCGCAGTGCACAATGTGGTTGGCGTGCAGAGTGGCCACGAGTTTCAGCAGCTGCACGAATTTTTTAGCAGGATTATCCACTCGCCCTGTGATACGATCGCCAGTGTTCGTCATCACAATGGTGTAGTTTGGGCTGTTTATCTCAATGCCCAGCAGACGAGGAAACCCCTTGCTGCCGTCTATCAGGTTGAGCATGCAGGCCTCGGTAATGAGAAGCGATCCTCAAGTATCATCCTCAAGCATCACATCATCGTCTAGAGTGATAGTCTTACGAGCGATGCCCCCTCGCAGCTCAACGTGAGAAATTGCTGTGTCAAATACCTGCATTGTACGCACGCAGCAGCAGCAGTCTTACAGAATGAAAACCAGAAGGACAAGATTTGTCAGTATAAAATCCATTCCCGTTTTGGTTATGCCATCGAACTGTCCAAGTTTTGGGTTTTATAAATAGACCATCTCAAACTTTGAGCAGCAGCACGTGAATAGTTTTGGTTGAACTCACTTGGTGCTGCTGCTCAAACCTTTTCAAGACCGAAGGGACACCCCAAAACTTGGACAACTCGATGGCAAAGTGACGTGTAAGAGATTCATGGATCTTTAGTGCCACGTCATTCTGCCAACGAGTTGTCCTAGTTTTTGGGTCTATAAATAGCTCTCCGAAACTTTAAGCAGCAGCACGTGAATAGTTTTGGTTGAACACCACCTGGTGCTGCTGCTCAAACCTTTTCAGAACCCCAAAGGACACCCCAAAACTTGGACAACTTGATGGCAAAGTGACGTGTCATGTAGATTCATGGATCTTTGTGCCACGTCATTCTGCCAACGAGTTGTCCTAGTTTTGGAGTCTATAAATAGCTTTCAAAAACTTTGAGCAGCAGCACGTGATTAGTTTTGGTTGACTTCACCTGGTGCTGTTGCTCAAACCGTTTCAGGGGTCGAAGGGTCACCCCAAAACTTGGACAATTCGATGGCTAAATGACGTGGCACTAAAGATTCAAATATCTTGCAGAGAACAATTGTATGGCAACGAACTGTCCAAGTTTTGGGTTTTATAAATAGCACCACCAAACTTTTGAGCAGCAGCACGTGATTAGTTTTGGATGAACACCACCTGGTGCTGCTGCTCAAACCGTTTCAGGGGTGAAGGGACACCCCAAAACTTGGACAATTTGATGGCGGACAATTGGTTGTGAACAATAGGGGTAAATTTATTTAGTCGCTGAGGCATCTTCGGTGACAACAGAAACGACTTGCGTGATCAACTGAGCCGCAGACGCTGCAGATGCGGTCGCGGCTGCTACTTTCGCCTGGTACGCCTTGGATTCCGCCTCCGCAGCCTTTGCCCTGGCAAGGATGGGCATGTGCACCAGAGTGTGCATGGTGGTAGAGAAGGAAGAGGAAACGACCTTGGCAGGAGCAGTAGGCTTCGCAGCAGTCTTGTTTGCTGCGGAAGCAGTCCTCGTAGCGCTCACGGTAGCGAGCAGAGCTGCCTTGCGGGTGCTGTCCGATGAGACCGCATTGACGGAACCTGCCCCAGAAGCCTGCAGTATGGTAGTGGGCAGCGCAGCGGTCTGCTCGGCTTCGGTCTTCGCGGTTGTAGGCTGCTTTGCCTGCTTCTTGAGGATGACATCGAATGTCAAGATTCCGGTCTTACTGGAAGCAGTTGTTGCTGCTGCTGCAGCGGCCACGGAGGCGGTAGAGGTGCTGGAAGCATCCCTCGCGTACCGAATCGAGTCCTTCTTGATATCGGCGACGATCGCGGCAGCTGCGGCCGTGGAAGAGGAGGTGGTGCTGCTGGTGCTCATTTTTCGCAAAGTGCTCTTCAAGCTCAGGGGGGTTGTTGAACTGACACTTCTATTTTTATTTGAGCGGACAAGAAAATGCACTCACGAGTGAGTGAGAAACCCGTCAGCGATGATAGTGTGCGGTGATGTTTGGCCAGGGCACGAAATGTCGTAGACCTGCACATCCCCAGTGCTACTATCGGCACCCTCCGCATCGTGCACAAAAGAGATGGATTCGACAGTGTCCCTGAATGTCGACAGGTACGGCTGCACACGCGGGCCGAGACACATGAGCGCCTCCATAACAGAGTCTTGGGCTGCCAGTCTGGGGCACGTCACGATATCGAACAGCCTGGCGTGCATAGGCATGGGTGCGATTGTGCTCCTTGCTTCCGTGTCGAATATACCATCGTGCTCGTCTGTTCGCAGTGCAGAACTAACTCCCAGCCGTGCCAGCAGCCTGTGAATAGATCGCACGGTGCTTTTCAGTGTGAACGTGGGGAACACGAGCAGATCGGAGCCGCTGTCCACAGAGTGCTCCCTCAGTCCCTTGCATATTCCCACCGCCTTCCAGAGGCCGGCAGTGTCGATGTACTCGTTCGATTCTTCTGGCAATATGTATCCAGAGCCCAGAGTGCGGCCGATGCTCTTTCCCGCCTCGAATTCCATCGGTGTGTACGGCGAGGTGTCATCGTAGAGGGCCCTGCTGCTCAGCAGAACATCGTTGAGATCAGGCGCTAGATCCCTCGCACGCAGGCTCGTTCCGCCGACACAGGCCAACATGTGGTTTTCCGTGCAGGTGATCTCGTATCCCATGAGCGTGCGGACCTTCACCAGTTCGCCAGCGGGCATAGAAACCCGTTTAACTGGCCTGAATCCCTCTGGTACAGACTCTGCATTGGACATCGTGAACGGCCTTCCCACTAGGTCTCTGACATGGTTTGCCCTTCCTCCGGCCAGCTCGATCAGGCACGTGCTGGGAAGACACCGCGATCCTTCTCTGCGCATGTGCGTGCAGCAGCGCTGTGCAATCGACGGCTCTGCTGCTGCTGCTGCCATTTGAAAAAAGTTGAGGGTTTAAAATGCGAGCCGCACAGGACAAAAATCTGCGAAACGATCTTTTTCCTGGACAGGAGCCAGGGATGAAAATTCACCAGTGTGACATCATCGCTAAGAATTCCTGCAGTTCCACGTTTTCAGCTCAGTGTGACGTATTCTATCAGTTAACAAAGATACTGATTTATCCATTTTGGGTCATGCCATGCTCAGGGTCCATGCCACGAACCCTGTATATCTTCTGACGGTGTAACCTCTTTTTATTAGCACTGTTTGGACATAGCAACAGTCTTTACCATGTCTGGAATTGCCGCACTCGTCGCTCCTCTTCCGCAGGCCAGCATTCTGCCTGTACCTGCTGCTCCTGCGAAACCGCAGCAAGCTCCTGCGGAGGCTGCTCCGCAGCAGACCGAGTACCGCGGCAAGAAAATGACCTCGCCCGAGGTCATGCAGCTGATCAAGAACACCGAGTTCAGCGACGACGAGGAGGATTTTTCGGACAGCGATGAGGATTGCCCCGTCACTCCCAAGTATGTTGGAAAGGGCTCTCCAGCCATCTTCGAAGCAGCGGCAAAGATGGCCCTGGCCAGCAGCAGCAGCAAGAGTCCTGTTCCTGTGGTGCTTTCTCCAGTGCCCGTGCCTCCTGTTCCTACACCAGCTGGCTGCAAGCCGAAGCCCACGGGAGCAGCAGCAGCAGCAGCAGTACCAACCAGCAAGGAGGACATCCTCAATGTGCATCGTCGCATACGCGGCATCGATATGCGCAAGAAGGAGGAGGACGGGAAGTTCAAGACCAAGAAGAGCCTCAAGAAGAAAAAGGAGGACGATCACCAGGATGACAAGAAGAAGAAGAGCAAGCAGCACAAGAAGCGGTCCCATCCCGACACGAGCAGCAGTGACAGCGAGAGCAGCAGTTCCGAGAGTGACAGCGAGAGCGACGACGAGAAGGCCGCTCGCAGGAGGGACAGGAAGCGTGCCAAGATCGCGTCGTCCGAAGTGGTCCACCCCATCCTGGTCTACACCAGGGAGAAGACCCCAGTTCAGCCCTGCAGCAGGTGCAGCCTGTGTAAGGCCGCTCCCTGCGGAAAGTGCTCCGCGTGCCAGATCAACGCGGAGCTGCCTTCGGACTTCACACGCAAGCTCAGGTGCACATCCCTGTCCTGCAGCAGGATGACCAGCGACGAGCTCTCCAGGTGGGCGGCCCAGCAGAAGAACAAGGAGCGTCTCTGCAGCATCGAGAGCAGGATGTCCAAGCTGCGCTCCCAGATCATCGCCATCAAGAGCGATCCGGCGAAGCAGGACCGCTTCCAGGAGCTGAGCAAGGAGCAGGACGCCCTGCAGAAGAAGTACAACCACGTGAAGGAGGTCGAGAAGGAGATCGCCTACGACGAGCCTCCGGTCGACTACAGGCAGTTCTTCACCATCATTCAGGCATTCGAGTGCGAGAGGGACAAGCTGGTGAGGCTCATGCTCCGCCGTGAGGGACACGATCTGCCCCACACCGTCCAGATGCGCAAGCAGGTCTGCGAGTGGCTGAGCACATCCATCGCCCAGTTCTCCAGGCTCTTTGCGACAGAAATGGTTCCTGCATCGGCCGTCCCTGGGCTCATCAAGCTCTCCAAGAAGTGTGTCTAAGTAATGATGTTTTGTGATTGCGTTTTCAACGGAAAACGACCAATAAATTTCAGAAAATTCAAGCAATAACTTCTTCTGCTTCATGCACGACATAGAGAGGAAGAGAAAACAAATGCGGATGAAGACTCAATATTTGATGGTTCACTATTGAATTAAAGGCCTTCTTCTCCTCTTACTTACTGATCCTTCTTGTCTGCAGCAGCTGCAGCAGCAACGGACGCTGCCTTGGCAGTAGCAGCAGCCTCGGGAGCAGTGGCAGGCTGTGCCTGGGGTTGAGCAGGTGCAGGTGCAGGCGCAGGACCAGCGTTGGGCTGGGTGGCAACGGCAGGAATAGTCCTGAACCTGGCCATCGAAATGACGATCGGCGGCGCGGAATCCTCCTCCTCCTCCTCAGACGACTCATCATCCGAGTCTGTCTTCGGAGCAGCGGAAGCGTCCTCATCATCCTGGGCTGGCTCTGCCTCGTCCTTCGGCTCCTGCTCAACTACAGCAGGAACGATCATGTTGAAGACGTTGACAATGTAGAGCCCAATGACACCGATGGTGGCAACCATGGTGGCTGCCAGGAACATGACCATGAAAAGGTTGGAAAGGCTCGTGATGGCTGTCAGGACGATTGCCTCAGAAACCATTTTTTAGGATTGTTGCTATCGGTAGCTCTTTTTCAATGCTTGGTTGTCTAACTTGTGTCCCGATATTTTTTGCTTGCAGGATGAAGGTGTTGTTGATATTTAGTGTGCAGAACAAATCTTCTCATCGTTGCGTTCGTTCAATTGTCCGAGGGACCAGGATCGCCAGTCTCGATCATACGCTGTAGGCGCTTCACGTTGGCGCCGCTGAACGAAACCTTAGGCTTGCCGTTCTCGACGCAAACGAACGTAGGGGTGGCGGTGATGTGGTAGAACTCGAGGAGGGCGCGGTTGCCAGTCTCATTCACATCGATGCCGACGAACTTCACTCGCTTGTAGTCTGACCTGCGGGAGAATTCGAGCCAGATGGGCTCGATCATGTCGCAGGGAGGGCACCCGTGCCGGTGGAACCTCAGGATGATGCGCCTGGGACCGGCATCGTCCGCGGGGTACTTCATCCGGGCGATGCCATACAGCTCCGCTGGCGAAGTTATGTCGAAGGCGTTGACCGAATCAAAGTGGGGCCTGAAGTGGGACATTTTTACGCTCGTCCAGGAGGAGGCGTCTGATTTGTTGTCTTCTGGCCTCGACTTTTTTTGCAGTCGCCCTCCTCCTCCTCCTCCTCCTCCTCGTTCTCTCTATATAAGCGCAAGCAAGACCTACGGTCTGCTCGGTGACGTCATTCTGCCATCGAATTGTCCAAGTTTTGGGTTTTATAAATAGCTCTTCAAAAACTTTGAGCAGCAGCACGTGATTAGTTTTGGTTGAACATCACCTGGTGCTGCTGCTCAAACCGTTTCAGAGCTGAAGAGACACCCCAAAACTTGGACAATTCGTTGGCAGAATGACGTGGCACTAAGATATTTAAAAAGTGAATCTAATCGCGGTGGTGGTCTATTTATAGTGTAGGGTGTGCTATTTTTAGCTTTCTGCCATAGGGCTATTTTTGGCAGACTATGTGCGTCATAGACCTGAAAAAACCTTATAAGCAGAAGGTCCCATAGGGGAAAAAGTTCAAGTTCAGTGTGTGATAATTCTTGATGTCGCGCTCTGTGGCTCTTTCTACTCGGCGAATTACCAAGGTGCCGCGCGTGTCGTATGAGCAAGTTGTCTGCATAAACGACGTCTTCTGCGACGACATGCTGATGCAGATCTTCGCGTTCCTGAACGGGCCCCACCAGATTGTGGCGCAGCGCACCTGCCGCAGGTGGCGCACCCTCATAAAGAAGACCCACCAGCTGATGCACGCTGATGACACCATCCCGCGTGCGTCTCTCTTCTCCCCTCCCCATTCCTTACTTTTTTAAATCTGACTCTGCTTCTTTTCTACTTAAAGTCACCGAGCAAAGCATGTCTCGGTTCATCCGGACCAATGATTACATCTCCATGTACGAGTCTCCGGTCGAGGACGGTGACACCATTATGCATTTCCTGGCCGAACAGCCCGAACTGGACCAGATGTGCCCTTATATGGCGGCACTGGCTGTGCAGAAGTGCATCAATAGCAACTTCAGGGATGCTCTGCGGTTCTATCCGCACACCAAGAAACCCACCGCGGGAAAGGACCACTTCGAAGGCGTGTTCACTCGGGTCGTTCAGCAGGCGCATTACAAGGACATGCTCCTGGGGTCGTGTTTCAGGGGCTGTTGCGACTGCATCGAGTCTGTCATGATCAAAATTCGCAGTCAGGAGCACGGAGAGCAGCTGCTGAGGGACTATATCGGAGAGGCGATCGATTACGCGGCCATGGGTGGTTCTGACATGGCGCTGCAGAAGCTGATCGGCACTGGGAGCATCGAAAGCAACACGCGCGCACTGTTAGCGACTATTCGCACTGGGCGAGCCGCTTTGTTCACGACTCTGGTGAACAGAATTGGCGACGATGTCATAGACGATAAGTTCTGCGACAAGCTGATCGATGTTACCATGAGCCACTCGTTCGGGATGAACATGATCATGCCTATTCTGATGCGCATGATTGTCAATAGGAACATACATGTGTCACCGTACAACTTGACAAGGATCACTGTTGTCAGCGAGAAAGACAGGGTGGATCTGGAGTGTGCGCTCCTGACGAACGGGTACAGGACTGGGCTGCCTGCTCCAAAGACGCAATCTATGATGCAGTACATATGCCAGAATGCGAATGTCGCAAAGGTGCTGTTCGACGTTCAGAACATTGGCGCGGATGCTGTTATGGCGAAAATAACGGCCAAGATGTCGCAGGGTCCGTATGCTGCACGATTTGCGGCGGACAAGAAGTACAGGCTGGAGGAAAACTTGCTTGTCAAATCGATGTCCGAGTTGTCGGGCAATTGGTGTGTCAAGGCAACGCGGTGCTCTGCATTCTCAGACGGGATCCAGGAGATCATCTGGCACGACTCGGCAGTGGCACGGATCATGCTTGAAATAGCAGCGAAAGCTCAGCTCACGAGGACTCTGGGTGAAGTGTTCCTCAAGATACTGCGGGGCGGGTCTACCGAAGCCATGAAACTGTACACAGAGTGTGTCCCGAAGGAAGTGGCTGGCGACTTCATGTACACTGAAGAGATGACCAATAGGATCGGAAAGAACATTCCGCCAGTGGTCCCAGTCCTCAAGCTCGTCCTCGAAAGCTACCCTGACCTGGAAGTGAGCTTTGACTGGATCAAGTCTGCGGCAGAGAAGGGGTTCACGAACGTCTTCAAGTACCTGACGGAAGAGTTCCTGGAGCCCATCTACGATGATGCACTCGAAGGTCTCGCAGTAATAGCATGCCGTAATGCTTGCATCGGAGTAATGGACGTCATGAGAGAGGTTGACCTGCAACGCTGTCCGAACTGCGGGACTGACATTGCGCACTGCCGTTTGTATGCAGATGACCAGTAAAGAATAACATTTTGTATTTTAATCGACCTTTGTTTTGTTTGCTGCTCTTTCTCCTCCTTCTTCTTTGCTCGAGGGAAAGAAGCTTGTCTGGTCAGTCGTGTAGTAAACGATCTGTTCTGATAGGCAGAAAGCAGATACTTCACTGCTTTGCCAGTACTCTGCCTTCACATACAGCGAGACTTCAGCCTGTCATCGGAGGGTCGTGAATTTTAATTTTAAAGCAGAGAAGATGATGAAATGACTTACAAAACTCGGTTTTAGCCACCAACACCACCACCATGTGGCACGATTCAGAACGCCGTAGAGGCTGAAGAAATTGCGGTCAAGGCCATCCCGCAGATGAGCAGCAACGGTTCGGCTGAGGTAACCGATCTGATCGCCGCTCTCGTTCATAGCAACCACCGCCGTGCTGTCGTACTTGTTGAACGGATCGCGCTTGAAGTAGACATTGCGCCCCACTCTAGCATCGAAGTCAGACATGTTGACAATCGTGGAACTAAATACAAAATCGGCTTTGGGCTCGTCGTATGACATTCTTTCTCTCTTATGTTCGTTGTTTGTTCTGAAAGAGAGAGAGAGAGATACATCTATCCGCCGCAACGTCATGGTTTAGTCTGCAGGAAAGAGCCACCCTGACGACTCGACCAAGGGCAAGTATACTTCATCTGGCGACGGCGGACGACTGGCCGCTTCGCGCTCTTGTTCCTTCTTAATCTCAGCCTGGCGTCTGCGTTCCGACTCTTCCTTGCATGCTGGATACCGAGAGCAACCGAACATGGCGTAGCTTTTGCCAGTGCAATAATTGTGGCCGCTTCCCTGGTACGAGAACGCAGGAAGATCGCACCAGTAGCACTTTCCGCCGTCGATTGACTGCCCGTATGTAGCCTTCTCCAGCATTCGCAGTCTCCGGACCATCTCGTCTTTGTCCATCTTCCGACTTTGTTAGTGTGATGGAGCTGTTGCTGTTTATATCTGGTGGCGATGAAATAAAATCTTCTGCCAGCAAGTTTTTTTGGAGTGTCGGTTCAGGACTGAAAAGGTTTGAGCAGCAGCACCAGGTGGTGTTCAACCAAAACTAATCACGTGCTGCTGCTTAAAGTTTGAGAAGGCTATTTTTCAGATCCAAAAACTTGGACAACTTGATGGCAGAATGACGTGGCACTAAAGATTTAAGTATCTTTGACACGTCACTTTGCCATCAAACTGTCCAAGTTTTGGAGTGTCCCTTCATCCCTGAAACGGTTTGAGCAGCAGCACCAGGTGAAGTTAATCCAAAACTATTCACGTGCTGCTGCTCAAAAGTTTTTGAGAGCTATTTATAAAACCCAAAACTTGGACAGTTCGATGGCAGAATGACGTGGCACCAAGATACATAAATCTACATGCCACGTCACTTTGCCAGCAAGTTGTCCAAGTTTTGGGGTGTCGGTTCAGAACCCAAAAGGTTTGAGCAGCAGCACCAGGTGAGTTCATCCAAAACTATTCACGTGCTGCTGCTCAAAGTTTGAGAAAGCCATTTTACAGATCCAAAAACTTGGACAGTTTGATGGCAGAATGACGTGGCACTAAAGATTCAAATATCTATAGTGATCGAGTGGTGGACTTTTGCATCATTTCACAATTTTTGAGCAAAATGGAGAGTACGGTGATCCAATGGCTTTTTGTTCACGGATTGCTGGACAAAGTCGTGCAATACCTAGGGGGGCCGTACGCCGCTACAGCCCTCAGAACCTGCTGCAAGGACGGCGTGAAGTTCGTGCCAAAATTTGAACGCAAATTGTACAAGAACGAGCTGCTCTGCATGGCAGCAGCTGATGGAAACACTCAACTCTGCGAATTCGCGATCGTCAAAGGCGGCGCCCGCCGTTTTGACGAAGCGATGTTCAGGGCTGCAGCGAATGGCCACACATCGACGTGCTCTTTTCTGATTGACATAGCGAGATGGGGCAGATACTGCATCCCATTCGAGCAGATGATGATGGGCGCGGCATTGGGCGGACATTGCGAACTATTTTCAGTTGCTCTCGCAGTTTATCGGTCTGCTCATTATCAAACGCTGGGACGCTCGATATACCCGATACAGTTCGTCTTTATTTGGGCTTTGATAGGGAGACGCTGGACCATCTGCGACTGGTGCATGAAAGAACATAAGTGTGTGGTTGATGAGTACGTTATCAGCGTAGTATCACAGAGCGAAGGATCGTTCGATGTGATAAAGAAGCTGGTGGAGGACGGACATTACACTGGAACTCTGGACGAGGTCATGGAAAACTCCAGCAGTGTTGAGATGTGCCAGTGGGCCTACGACCATGGCGCGAGATCATACGCAGGCACAGTCATCAAAGCGTGCAATCGAGGAAACATCGACATCGTCAGACTTGTCCAATTGTGGCACGACGTCCCAGCATACCTGCGGAGCATCCATCCGTATGTCCACGACCTTGCTACTGCAAAATTTGTCTGCGAAGAAATCAGAGTCAAACCGCGATATGAAGACGTGTATTATGTCTGCGAACTAGGCCGCCCTTCCGAAGTAACATTGTACTACGCATCGCTCATACCAAATCTCAATATGAGCACATTGATGTGCCGTGCTCTGTATTCGGGCGATGACACGGTTGTCAGGTATGCTCTGCAGAATGGCGCAAAACCCATGCTGCTAATGGCTCAGGAGTTCTTGAACCGCTTTCTGGATGAAAAGATACACGACGATGATGAATTCAACTTTCTCAGACCTTTCAATTACGAGGATGTGAGCGCACTGGCAGACCAAGACAGAAAGAACAAAAGGCGTATAGAGGAGCTCAACCAACTGTGCAAGGAATGGAAGGAAGAAGCGTCCATTTACACACAAGTTCGCTTTCTTCTTAGAAATCGGACCAAATAAGAGCATTATGTAAAAAATAATTATTGGGGGGATGGTTGCGGCAAGTGACTATCTCTCTATCTCTCTCCTCCTCCTCCGAGGTCTTTCTTGTGCGGACCTCTCTCTTTTTTGCACTGCGACATACCCTTTTTGAATTTTGAATTAAATTCTCGATGTATCACTTTGCCATTGCATCCCTTAAGTGTCATTATACCAGATTAGGATATTAAACAGTCGGCATCAGGAAAGAATGAAATGCTATTATGGGTCGGTTGAGAGACGGAGAATGCAGTTTTCTTCTCATTTAGCGCTAACCTCACCTTTCTTGCCAGGAAGTACCAGGTAGACAAGGGCGCCGACGAGGCAACTGGCTGTTGTGATGCTTCCGGAAACCAGCAGTGCCTTCTGCGCAGGAGTGGCCTTTTCCCACCAGTTCCTGGTGTCGTCTGGCTTCTTTCCTGGCTCCGGCTCTGGTTCGGGTTCGGGTTCGGGCTTATCGGGATCGTCATCCGGCTTGTCGGGATCGGGAGGTGCAGGGGAACAGCCAGGCGGGAACGTGATGTCGTGGATGTCCACGTCGCTGGACTGCTCCACGTCGATGATCTGCGCACAGAAATCCTTGCACTGGGACTGGTCGATGCGCTGCACGGAAGGGACGAGAGCCGTCTGCAGAGAGCTCTGGTTGAGGGTGCATGGGGAGAACCAGCAGCCAGGGTCCTGGGCCAGCGCTGGGTATATCTTGGCGGCATCCTTCATCTCGAGAGAGGCATTCATGCACCTGCAGGCGGGATCGGTCTTTGTCCAATCCTTGATGGCGTCCGGGTCCGTGTGCCCGTCGGAACGGTTCGGATCGAGAGGCTTGCTCCTGTCCACGTTGCTGCACCATTTCGACATGACGTTGTCGGCGGTCTTCTTCTCGTTCTCGCTGCCGTCCAGGGCCCACTGGCGGCACAGCGGACACGTGATCATCATCGAGCAGATCGGCCCCTTCTCGTCCCTGTAGGGAGAATTCTGGTCCGGACACTGCTCCGGAGGCGCCCTCTTGGAGCAAAGGGTCTCCATTATGCCCTCGTCCCACCAGGGCTCGGCGGCCGTGCTGAACAGCTCGCACCTCTTCTTCTCGTGCCAGTCGGACGCCGCCTCGCAGGAAGAGGCGATCTGGGAGGGGTCGTACTTGCAGACGACGGCGTGAGTGGGATCCAGCACCCCTGGCTTGGGGCTCCTCCCGTCGACGGCCTGCACGGTGCCGCCGATGTGCGGGCACACCTCAGGCCTCTGGTACCTGATGTAAGCGCACTTTTGCGATTTGGGAGTGCCCGCCTTGCACCTGTCTCTGTTCTGGAAGCACCCGCAGTTCTTACCAACAGATTTGGTGTCCCAGACGATGAACGTATCATCGCAGGTCGTATTCTGGCAGGCATCCTCGCCGACGCACACCTCGTCGGTGTCCGTGCCATCGTAGTGATGGATCGTGCCTCCAGAGTACTGGCAGTTCTTGTAGAACCTCGTGTGGAAGAGTTCCGTGTCCTCCGGACCGAACAGCTGCTCCTGTTTCCCGTGAAGCTCGTAGGGGCCAACGTTGAAATCCTTGGAGATCGCAGGGCACATTGTCCTCGGCTGCGAGCCGCCCTGCATCTTCTTCATTCTGGTGATAACTCCCCCATCGGCAGCCATTCTCGGTTGCTTTTTGTTGTTGTTACCGTTTAAAGAACTGCATTCATTTTTTAATTGAAATCCAGAGGGCAGGAACGAATGCATCCTCACACACTGGGCGCTCCCCTGCGGAATGTGAGATAGCCGAGCCCAAGAGTCACCAGGAGACATCCTCCTGCAGTCAGGCCAGAGTACAGCTCGAGGTTGCGGTTGTGGTGCTTCTTGTAGGCGATCTCCTTTTCGGAATCCTTGTCCGGGTTGACTGTCTTCCCGGGCCACCAGCCGATCAGTGGAGAGATCGCCAAGTACCCGCAGAGGGCGGTGCCCAGCACTGCCAGGAGAAGCCAGAACGTGGGCTTGGCGATCATCCCGCCAGAAACTCCGGAGATCAGCAGGAAAATGACGAGCCCAACTGCCAGAGCGATCAGGAGGAGGAGGCTGGGGTCCCAGCCTTTGGCGGTGGCCTCGGCATCCGCCTCGATCTCCGCGACGGAATCGGCCTTGGCTTGCAGAACCGCATCGCTCTGAGAGATACTCTTGATCACGAGGTCCTGCGCCTGCTTGAAGTTCACCCTGACCACGTTGATGTTGTCAGAGTCCTCGCAGTAGATCATCTGGGTCGCATCGACAGGAGACTTGGCGATGCTCTCGGTGGTGGTCTTGAGCGCCTCGGAGATCCTGTCCACGACGTGCGCGATAGTCTGCGAGTCGGCATCCTGTATTCCGATGCCTCCCGCGGCAGTGGCCTTCGCCTCCTGGGAGATCTTGTCCTTTATGGCAGCGTCCATGTTGCCCTTGGTGATGGACTCTGAAAGCATGGAAAGGTTCAGAGTGTACCTCTGGTCGAACGAAACATCGCTGATGTTGAGCCCGTGGCACCCCTTGATGATGATCCACTGGTTGCCGGTGTAGGGGGTCCAGGCCGAACTGGTGGTCTGGTTGAACACTTCGATTCCCACGTCAATCAGGTGATCGACGTACGATTCGGCCTTCGACTGCTGCGCACCCATTTTTCCAGAAACGGAAAGATATAGTTCACCCCCCTTATTATATCTCTGTAACGTTCACACCCTATTTTTATTTAGCAGTAAGCAACCACTCGCGAGAGAGCCTCGATGCGAAGTGAGCAGAGGTATTTGCTATAATGAGCACGGAAGAAGTTACAGGGATTATCACCGCGCACAGCGCCAGCAGTCACAACAATTGTATGGGCATGGAAGATGCCGAACTCGGTGAACCAGGGTACATCCTGATCGATGTCGAAGCGGTCCTGATGGGAAAGATCAAGGTCGTGGAGCAGGTCGCCATCGTGATCATGTCCATGAGCACTGGCGACGAGGTCCTCGGGGAGAGGTACATGGTCTACCAGCCGATGACCGCGGAGGAACTCGCCCAGCACTACGGAAAACCCGTCCAGATGGCACAGAAATCTGCGGAAGCTTACACCCGCATAACCGGAGACACGATCGTGCACGATGACCCCGCCACCAACCCGACCTGGTCCGCGGTGAGGAACCGCGTCCGCAAGATCTGCAGGAGGAGGGCGATCAGGGTCTACGCCAAGGGGGCGGAGCTGGAACGGTCCGTTTTCAATGGCGCATTTCCTATCGACGACCTGGAGCTCTACGGCTGCCCAAAGTACCCGGGAAAGCTTCACAACCCCCTCGACGAATGCAGGTTCTTCTCCGGGTACGTCCCGGAGATCGTTGCCATGCGCTACAGCCAACAGGGCATCTACATGGGAAGGCAGGCACTGCAGTACTACCCAGGTCAGCAGCAGCAGCAGGAAAGAACTTTTCGTGTGATCTCGACTTCTTGAAGCAACAATGTTGCATTTTTTGATCAGATGGTTATTGCTGCTTCCTCTTCACCCCATATTCTGCATCAGTAGAGAAGGCCGTGGTAATTGTGCATCATGAACTCGATGCTTGGTTTGTCGTAAGCGCCCCCGCACAGGTTCTTCCTGAGCTTGTCATCCGACTTGTAAAGCTCCCAGTCGATGGTAGGATCGGTGTAGTTGTCGTAAGTTCCGACGAGCGTGTAGTCACCGCAGGATGCTGGCAGCTTGATCGTCAGCTCGGTCTCGCCCGTGAACTTGTACTCGATGAACTCGCCAACGAACCTGCTCGCGGCCATTTTGTTGGCAGCGAACGACATGTAGAGGATGGCGGCCATCCTGGAAGGTATCACCGCCAGGTCTCCCTCGGGCTTCCACATCCGTGTCTGAATGATGCCATTCTCTCCGACGCAGATCTTCCTGCTCAGGTCCAGCCCAATGCCCAGGTCAAAAGCGCAGAGCGCGACCGAGCAGAATGGAACGCTCGGGTTGTGGTAGTAGACAACAATGGGGCAATCGGTGTTGCTCTCGGGACTGCCTGGCGATGAGACCTTGAGGAACTGCTTGATCCCGTAAACTTCTGCCATTTAGATGGAATAAATGAATGAAAGTGACCGGACTCGATTCACTGTGTTTGGCAGAAAAAAGATTCTTTATTTCCGCTCTGGGAGGTCAACTGATGGCCATGTTCTCGATTTCCGTGTGATCGTAAGCACCGCCGATGAGTTTCTCAGAGTATGGAATGTCAGCCCTTTGAATTTCTGATGCGCTCTTGCTGAGGTCGACGCTGCATCCATACAGGTTCCAGTAAATTGCACACACGCAGTAGTCATCAAAGTGCGCGTTGAGAGTGAAGCCACCGCATTCCTTGGGGAGGCTTATGAGCATTGAAGTGCTCGTGACGAACTTGTACGCCACATCAGCATCGATGAACCGGCTCGCGGAGTGAGGGTTCCCGTCAAAGTTCACAAACAGCATGGCGAACAGATTGGCAGGCAGCTCGGCCATGTCACCTTCTGCCACCCACATCTTGGTGTGGACTGTGCCCGCGTAACCGACGGGCACAACTGGTGGCAGCCTTCCAATGTCGAAGTTGAACCCGCAGAGCGGAGCTTCCTCTTTCACGTGAGACCATTCATTGGCACATTCGCCATAACGGTAAACTACCAGCGGACATCTAACATTCCCCGACTCGGTAGTGCAGCGCTCATTGAAAAGCTCTAGGGCGCAGACTTCGACTGTTTTCTCCTTCCCATCGTTTATAGCAGTCTGCATGGTAGAAGGCTAATCTGTCTCACTTGATGCTGATTGTATAATGTGCCAGCGAACTCTGCAGATACATGGGGGTCCGGCCGTATCATTGTTGAGTTACCAAAAAAAGAGAACACAGTCTCATAACAAATCTTTCCGGGCAGTGTCGGTAGTTTTTTCGAATGGAGGTCGCTTTCGCGCAGACGATGGTGATGGATCCGCTCGCTGCGAGCGTGCACGTCAGGATGAACGCTGCCCTTGGGATCGCCCTTGGGTTCCTTGCCGCATGGGCATCTTTGGTGATACAGCAGAAGATCGGTGTTGCCTTTGCGCTGGCCTGGCTCGAGATGTCAGCTGGGGAGAAAAGCAACAGCAACTGCTCCCGGCTCCTCCGACGGTCTGACTCTGAACCGGCATTGCGGGATGTGGCGGAGGAAGAAGAATGGTCTCAGATGGAGGAGAAGAAGCAGCCGAGTGTTCTGCGACGGCACTCGTCTGATCAGTACCCGTCTGCGTTGCTCTGCAAGTAAGAGTGACGTAAGTCCAGAACAACGCGAAGGAGATCACTCTCAAATATTTGAGAGGATGCAGAGAGGATGTTTGTTGCTGTTGCTGCTGCTGGCGTTCGTTCATAGCAAAAGAAGAAGGGAGACATCAGCCAATCCCCCCCTCCTTTGAATGCGAAAGCCGCATGCAAAACAACAACAACAACTTACAGAGAGAGAGAGGAAAAGGGGTGTGAAATAAGAACAATGATCCCGGGACACGAACCCGAATTCATCGCACGCAATTACAGCGCTCCCCTCCTCTTCGTCCGAGTGTGCAGCTCCGCCGTCCTCTGCGTTGCTGTCGACATCTTCACCGCAGTACTCTGCAGCAGGATTGACTCTGATTCGCTTGACGCTCTTCCTCTTCCTGCTGTGCCTGTGGTCCTTGTCATCGTCATCCGAGTCCGAGAGCTCGATTGCCGATTTTCCCAGCATGTCATCCTCATCGTCTTCCTCGTCTTCCGGCTCTTCGTCCTCGCTGAAGTTCACGGTCTCGTCGTAATCACCAGCAGCAGACGACAACTTGGGGGCCGATAGAATCCTTGCTGCGATGACAGATGATGTCCGAGCACGTTTCTTTGCTGGCTTGGCACATCCGTCCGAGTCACCCTCCTTGGCATCGCAGTCGCTGAGGAACAGAGAGTCGCCGAATAGGTCTTCCTCAACGGGCTGTTTGGTTGTAGTTGTTGTTGTTGCCTGTTCTTCTGGTGCTGGAACGATCACATCATCGGGAACTTTAACAGGATGGTCCTTCTGGTACTGCTGCATCTGGTGCAGCTTCTTGACAGATGAGGTGGTGTACTTCCTCATCCAGTTTCCTGATCCCCTCTGTTGCTGCTGGTAGGTGGGCTTGACCTCCTTGTTCACGGATGCGATCACTCGCTTTCCTTTTATCATGCTCTTGAGCACCTCCCGTCCCAGTGGAGTCTCGGCCAGGTTTGTCTGGTGCTTGGAGCTCTTGGCCTTATCCGCCTTTTGCTCCTTGATCGCCAGGTCCTCCAGGAATTTCATGTCCGGATCCTTCCCCTCATCGAATTCTTCCGGCTCTGGTATGTCTATGCCAGCGGTGGTGCGACGATTGGCGGCCCTGCTGATCAGCTTGTGCAGCTGCTTGTCCGATTTGGCGATCCCGCGGATCTGGGTGCCCATCTCCGCGATCTCTCTGTCAGAGGGCACCTTGACAACCTTCCCCTCTGCCTGCTGCAGGTCGATCCACATCAGGTTCATGCGCAGCCTGTACTTGCCAGTCTTGTCCAGAGCAGTGAGCAGCCTTCCGCATGCCATGATCTCGTCCTTACCGACGTCGTTCAGTCTCCCGCTGAGCACCGTGACGGGGAGGTCGGGGAGTATCACTCCGCCATGCCCGTAAGTGACGAAGATAGATGGCACGGGCTTCTTCATGGCCACGACGTAAGCGCCAAGAAGGGGCAGTTCTTTGCGCTCCTTCTCGGTGAGAGCCTTCTCCAGAAAGTCCCTAGCGATGACTATGCCAGTTCTCTGCATGAACCTGGGTTTGAGTTGCTGCGCTTGGACATTGAGAGATGGTGCTTCGGGCTGCACTATCGAGCCAGGAGATGTCGTCAGCAGGACTGATTGTTGCTGTTGCTGCTGTTGCTGCTGCTGCTGCTGCGACCCTTCTTGCTTCAGTGCTGCTGCTGCTGCTGCTTCCCCTCCTGCTGACATCTCTTCCACTGCAAAAGTGCAACTGAAACTATGACGAATATCAGTTGATTATAAGTTTTTACCGCTGTCGTCATCACGCAGATACTTTTTGCGATCACGAAGGAAAGTGAGAAAATAATTATTGTTTTCGAGGAGAGGAAGAGAAAATGGCTGCAGAGGTTCCATTTGACCTAAATGCCATTGTTCTGGACCATTCCGAAGAGCTCTTTGGCAGTGTGCAGCAGCAGCAGCAGCCGATCAACGTTCAGGTGCAAGGAGAGACGACATTGAAACCACATCAGGAAGAAGAAAGTATCGTTGTGGATGACGAGGAGGATGAGACTATCATCCAAGAAGCTGTTGCTCGGAGCAGGAAGAGGGTGCAAGAGGAGGACCAAAACCGAAAACAAAAGCGGCACAGAAAGGCAGTGGCCGTTGAGACACCAGAGATGGCCATGCTCACCAACGCCCCGCTGCCGATCAAGGATGCAGCCGAGCTGGAAAGGCGCACAGGCTTGGACACTGGAGCGTACTTCGTGGAGCTCGGCAGGAACAGGATCAAGGCCTTGATCGAGATCCAGAAGCGCTGGCTGCAGCGCAAGTGCAACAAGAAGAACCTGAGGTGCGCGTGGCTGCAGGACCGCGTGTGCAAATTCTTCGAGGATATGGAGGTCGCATACGCCAAGGAATTCGGAGAACCGGCTGCCAGCGATGCTCTCAGGTGTGCGGATGTGAGGAGAAAGAAGTAGAGAGGCCACTCGGAATCACCAGCAGCGGAACCGACTCCGGGGAGTGACACTGATGCTGAAGATATTTCTGCTGCTGCTGCTGCTGCTGCGCAAGACTCTGATTCACACGGTGTCAAGGTGGTCGTTCGAGTCTGATGATCCGAAAAAATAGAGACAAACAACCAGCATAGACGCCCAACACGCACAAGAAGAAACATGAGTCACTTTACGCAAGACATCAGGGATCTGATTCCACAGGCCGACCTGCAGTTTGTCAAGAAGCACCGAGTCCAGCTTGAACCCGGCTGCACCATGAACCTTTCCGACATCAAGTACGGCGGTGGCGGAGAAAACAAGGGAATTCAAGGATTGTTGATCGCCCTGGGGGCCGTGTTGGTTGCTGTCGCGGGCTACACCTTCTACAAGGCACAGAGCAAGCACAATCCGGATTAAGAAGAATGAAAAATGCTCATTGTTTTCAAGAGTTGTTATACTCCCTCACTTGAACCTTCGGAAGTTCGAGTTCACGAAAGACATGTCCTTGGCAAACTTGGCAGCGGAAACTCCGATCGCCGTGTACTGCCTCTTCTGGTCCGGCGCAATGGCGATCAGGTTAGGAACGGCTGGGAGAAGCGGCGCAACGGCCACGGTTCCATCCTGGCACACGAAACCGATCGCGGCCCTGGCCGATGGGTCGAGGATCTGAGCAAGAGGAGGCTGACTTCCCACAATGCACGATGACAGCTTGGCCGCCTTCTTCGCAGCGCTGTAGAGTTCTGCCGAAGGCTTCTTCTGCATCAGTCTCCACGCCTCCTTGCTGAAGTTCACAACATCGTTGAGGCGCGTGACGAACTGCCCCATCCGGACCTTGGACTCTTCCATCTTGAACCCAGCCTCGGTGATTGCTGCGACCTGTTCAGGCGGAATGATAGGTGCCGTCTGCTGTGCTGGAGAAGGAGTCGCTGCAGCGGGAGCAGGAGCGAAAGCCGCCTTCTTCGCGGCCGTTGCAGCAGCTGCCGCCGCCGCCTCCTTGCGTTTCCTTTCCGACTCTGCGCGAGGCGAGTGCGGTCTCCTCGGAACAGGAAGCAGCTGAGGACCCTTTGCTGTTGTTGTTGTAGTTGTTGTTGTTGGTGGTGCAGCAGCAGCAATCCCCGTGCCAGTCCCAGTCCCAGTACCAGTGCTTCCAGACACCGCTGGAGAAGAAGAAGAAGTAGAAGGACCAGCCTTGGACTGCTTGAGTATAGTCTCAATGTCGGCAAGGTTGACCGTCAATCCTGCAGCCTTCACGATGTTGGCGACTTGCTCTGCAGTGGGATCTGTCCCCAGCGCTGCAATGATGCTCTCGTACCTCTTGTTCACTGGCATCACATCGTCGCTGCGGAAGGACTGCATCCTGGCAATCTCCTCCTTGGTGAGAGGCTTGCCCTGGGCTAGCTTGCTCAGGGAGTCCAGCGTGGCAGCATCCACGACTTTCTCCGCCTCACCGAGAACGGCTGGCTCGGATGCGCCTGCGAAGAGCAGAATCTGTTCGATGGTTGAGGCGTTCGCGATCGCCTCGGACTTCTGCTTCATCAGGGCCTTGTGTGCTGCGGTGGTCGATGATGCCTGTGGCAGCGGCTGGTGGATGAAAGTGGTGCCCAGGAACGTGTAGGTGGTTGCAGCCTGGCCAATCTCCCATTCGATCGGCGGATCCGGCTTGGTGATCTTGAAGTTTGCGACGTCCATGATAGCGTTCGCAACGTCTTCGGGGTTCCACCTGGTCAGCTTGTCCCCGGAATCAATCATGGAGGATGTGCTCATGCGCAGTGCCTTGTGCGCCACGGCGAATGCCTGCCAGTACAACCACCTGGGATTGGCCGCGCGGCTCGCGCCAGAAGTCTCGTCGTTGTACTTGTTGATCTCTGCCTTCCAGCTCTTCATTCTTGCAGCGACCGCATCTCCCCTGGCGCTGACTTCTGCGGCCTTTCTGTACTCCTCGAGCGACATGAACTTGCAGGCTTCCTCTTCCGTTCCATCGGGCTTCCCCCCTGCGAAGATCCTCTCGGCCACCTTGAGGGTCTCGTAGGTCACCGGCCGCTGCTCGATCTTGAGCTTGTCGTCTCCGGTGAGAGTGCTCGTGACGAACAGGATCGGGTCTGTCCCATTGAAGAACCTGCTCTCGACATCCTTGGCAGCAATATCACCATTGATGATGCCGTCCCAGATGTCGACAGCACACATCTTGATGTACTCTCCGTCGATCTTGCGGTCGTAAGGTCTTCCAACTAGAACTGCGAACGCCCTCTTGTACTCCTCGGACCTATCGCGGTCTCTGGCCTCGATGAGTTTGGTCGTCATAGCATGCAACTCATCGTCAGTGTAGAGGAAATCAGCCACAATCTCATCAGCCTTGAGCAGGTTCACGGTGGGGTCAAAAGGCTTGCGGATCTTGCGCGTGAGAGACAGCCACATGTCGCATTCCTCCTTGCTGCGGAACTGCCTCCATTCGACCGAGTTCGGCTCCGGAACGAGGCTCTCCTTGCAACTCCAGGAAGGATTGTACCAGATGTGCTCCTTCTCCCATTCGGGCAACTGGCTGGGGTCGACCGAGGCCTTGGCGTTCTTGATCTCGGCTGCGGCGGTGCTGACCGCTGTTCTAATCTTCTCTGCAAGTGCAGCTTCCTCTGCGAGCTCTTCGGCCGCCTTCTTGTTCAGTTCCTGCTGCAACTTGGTGGGGTCCCCAGTGATCTTGGAACGCTCCTCCGCTGCCTTATGGGTGCTCGCATCCGCAACCTTTGCAGCTTCAGCCGCGTCGGCCTCCTTGTTGACGGCCTGGATCTGCGCTTCAGCTTCCTTCTGCACCGCCGAATCGGGATGCACGTGCGGCAGTCCCAGCTGCGCCAGCTCTTCTCCCGTAGGTTCTGGCAGGAAGTTGGTCTTCTTGCAGATGATCAGCAGCTCGGACCCGAGAGTGTCATCGTAGCCGGTGAACGATCGGACTGGGCAGAGCGCGAGATCCATGATAACGTAGGGCTTCGGAACCGACACATCCTGAACGGACACGTCGCTCTCGATGTTCGTGAGCACCTTGTTCATGTTCTCCACGCGCCAGCGAGTGATGTCCTTCTGCAGTGTCGTGGTTGCGTTGGTGTAGTACTCACTTATATCGTGAGCGATCTCCAGAGTCTGCTGAGCGACGCTATCTGCAACGACGGCATTGCTAAGTTCGGAGATGGCACCGCACGGAGTCTCGTCTGGGAGCCCGAGGAAGTCCTTGAGTTCGTTGCAGACTGCCTGCACCCTTCCCGCAACCGTCTTCTCGTTGATCCAATCCACTCCGTACCCTCCAGCGATCGCGGGAGGAACGGTAGCCAGCATGTGCAGACTGAGGTTGCGGTCCGCCTTCTTGGCTAGCTCCTTCAGCAGAACGTCCATGTCGGGATTGATGAACATTCCCATGGCCGTGGTCTTGGTTCTCAGCGCCGATATTCTCAGTATCGAGATGTCGTCTGTGCTCTCGTCGAACTTGTCCAACATTTGGATTCCCCTCTTCGTGTCATCCATGAACTTCACCCACGAACTGGGCGGGAACAGCGTGGAGAAGTAGCCTGGCTTGAACTTGTACAGGTTTATCTGCGCGCTGGTACCGTACAAACGCCTCAGACGCGTGCTGTCCATTATCTGCAGGTAGGCGATGTTCAGGCATTTGACGGTGTTTTCGGGCACGTTCTTGGGCGCGAGTCTGCCATTCTTGAACAACGGTCGGACATCTCCTCCCTTCTGCGACTTCATGTAGTGATACAGGTCCGAGTTGAAGGGAATGCTCTTGCGAGCCTCGATTATGTCCCCTGCTGATTTTCCAAAGTAGGTAAACAGCACGGTGATCATGCTCGACGGTTCGGTGTCCGCGGTGGCGCCAATGTCCTTGCGGCAGTCGCTCACGTACCTCACGACGTTCGGAATGACATCGTTCATCATGACCTGCCTCCATCCGTACTGCTGCGGGACGGAATTGCCATCCGCCTCCGACCAGAGTTCGTTGAAATCTTGGAGTGCCTCCAACTTCTTGCCGCAGAACATCTTCACGATGGAATAGCCCCACCACCTGGCGATGTGCTGGAATCCTCTGACGGGCCTCCCCATCATGTGCGCCATGGCAATCTTGAACTGATCCGAGCCCACGCTCAGTATCCTGTCCTCCCACAGCTTCTCGCTCCTGTCCTTCAGCATGGTGTTCTCGAACCTCTCCTGGCCGTACTGTCTGATGGCATCCTCGCGGAACGCATCAACAGCGAGCTTTGTGCGCAGTATGATCGAGTACCCCAGTATGGCTGGCTGTTTGACGAGGGTCTCGTTGCTGATGGCCTTACCGTTGATGTTAAAGTCACCATCTTCACGGTGACCTTTTCCAAGCGACATGAACTCATTCCTGGTCATCTTGAACGATTCGTCCGGAGATGTCATGAGATGGTTCATGATGATCGCATCCACGAGCTCCCACAGATGTTCGCTCTTCTCCACGTCTTCCATCTGGCTCTTGTAGTCGTCCAGACCATCGGCCTCAGCTGGGAAATTATGGTTCATGATCTCCCGCTGAAGATCGATCCACGTCTTTATGCACCGAGCGTACATGGTGGGCTCCTGATCGGGATTGTAGCCATTTTCGGCTGCGTCGTTCCTGTACGCGACGAACGGCTCGCTGTCATCAACGGCCAAGTCAGCGGCCACGATGGTGCAGAGATCGATGCAAGTGTCGATGCAGGCCTTGAGCTGGGCAGCGTGGTCGTTCACCAGATCGATGCCGTCCTCCTTCGCAGCCTGCATTCGCAGGAGCATTCGGGACTTGACCTTCTCCACCATTTTCACGGAGATGTTGATCTCGCTGTCGATGGAAGCGGTGAACAGCTTCACCATCTCCATGATCTCGAACATCCTCTGCTCCATTATGGTGAACATCAACTTGGTGACATCCGGTGGGAACGACTTCCCAGGGTAGTTCTTGTCGAAGAACGTCGCGGCGAACTCGGGAGTGAGGTGCCAATCCTTGTCGTAGACAGACTGCCCAGCAGCCATGAAACCCTGCTTGACGATATTCTCAAACTCGGCACTCGTCTTGGAAGAGGCTATGATCGTCTTCTGAAGCTCGTCGATGACCTTCTTCGCGTAAGGAACGCTCACGGTATCCTGGCATTCTTCGGATGGGCCGAGACCTGTCACATCGAGCGACTCGCAGGCTTGCGCAGCTACTGCCGTTACTCCCGCTGGCGCTGCAGCAGCCGCAACACTGGTTGCAGCTGCACTCAGTCCTGGCGCGGCAATCTCGGCTGGCGGCGCTCCATCGGGAAGGTACGCCCAGGAAACGGCGTAGAACGTCTCAGGGTCGATCGTGTCGGCTGCAAGTGCCAGGCTGGTCTGCCACTCGGCACCCAGCGTGGCAGCAGACATCTTGGGAGCGTTGTCCCTGAGTTTGTCGCTTCCCATCTGGGCGTACAAGGCAGCAAACGGCGTTTTGCAGTTGTTGGTAATGTAGAATTTCAGCGAAGACATGAACTCGTCCACGTTCTTGGGAACTGACCCGAACATCGCCAGCATGAGGTCCTTGTTTTTCTTGATGCCGTCGGTGATGTCGATGCTCCAATCGGCAATCATCAGTTTGCACTTTTCGGTCTCGTGGTTGGCAGATGCGGTGGTAGAAAACAGCACGTTCGGATCGACAGCAAGTAGTGTGCAGAGGATGTTCATGAACGTTGGCATGAATCGGAATGTCGAATCAGGCTTTGACATCTTTCGTACATCATGCAAGGTTGAGATGTACTCCACTGCCTTCTTATCCGCTGCCGTGATCTCGTCCCTAAAGATGCCTTTTACTACCAAGTTGAGCGTTTCCTGATGAGCGTTCATGTCAGTCTTGGCATCCTTGAATACTCTCTCCATGGTAGTCTTAAGTGCTTCGTCGTCGAACACTTCCTTGAACATTGCGGCCACTATAGAAGCAAACTTGTCATGCTCTTCGTCAATCCACGCGTTCACTTCATCAGGCGCAGTGGTCAGACTTGCTGGGAAATTCCACTTGGTTCCTGGGGCATGGTAGGCAAAGCACGGAAGTATCAGCTTTGAGATGGCGACCATGCACAGCCTGGTGACCCAACTGGGCTGCATGGGAGAATCCGTCTCCGCAGAGTACTGGTTGCAGATGGTGAATGGTACAGGCCCCAACCCCTGTATGGGATTACCATCGCTCCCAATGGCTTTTCCGTCAGCCACCTCCCGCAGGTGCTGCACGAAGGATGCCAGCTCCATCTTGCTGAACGGCAGCGGAGCCGATTTGTCAGCATTCTTGTACAGTGCCGCAGTAAACAGAGGTTCAGCAGCAAGAGTGATCAGCACGTTGTCGGCTATGCCGATGAGCAGCTCGTTGTACCCGTCCGGCTTATCGGATGCGGCACCTCCACTTCCAAAAACATCAGTCTCGATGTTTTGCAGGGTGTCCTTGATGCTGCTCAGCCAGATCTCCTTTGCGTTCCACTTCTCGGTGATGTACCCGCGGATGTCGTCAGCCCTGGTGAACATCTTGATTCCAAAGGCAGCAAGCTCGAGCATCTTCGCATCACCGTCGGCATCGAACATGCTGCTGAACACCGCTGGCTTGGGGAACTGGTCGAACTGCGTCAGGCCAGAAATGCTTTCAGGCAACTTCCAATTCTTGAGCACATCGGACACGCCCTTAAGCGTCAACGTTGGGTCAAGTCTCAGCAGGTACCCGCACACCGCGAGGGCAACAGCCCTGATAGCCACCTTGGGATTGACGAGTCCACCCATCGTTTCGAACACCTTGACCAGAGATGCTCCCATCGAACGCACCGCTGTCATGCCAGTGTCCTGCACATAGAACAGATTGTACATGGCTTCTCCCATCAGGTGCTGCTGGCCATCCGGACATTTCGGGTACTTGCTCTTCTTCACTGCTACTGCTGCTGCAGGAGCTCCAGAAGAAGAAGTCTTGCTGGAGGAGCGCAAAGCCCTGGTTATTCCGGTGCTGGAAGAGCCATCGTCCTTCTTCTTCATCGCCTGGATGGTAAGGGGCGAGACCCTTGCCTTGTTGCTGCCAAACCACTCGAGCCATATTGCAGCAAGCACCATCGACGGCCTCGTCTGGTACTGGAAGGCGAATCGATTGTCAATAGCGATGGCAAGTATGGATTCCTCCAGGTGATTGATCGCAGTGTCAAAACCTCCAGGCATCTGCATCTTGCTGAGGAGCACGGCCTTATCGGCGCTCCCCGACGCTGCAGAATAAGGAACTGCCCATCTCATGACAGTGTCGTGAACCGATTTGGTGTAGTTGGCAAATGTCGTTGAGAGCGGCATAGGATCGACCACCGTGGCGTAGTCAGCGATCGTCTGCATGTTGATGTCGATCAGCATCTCGACGTAAGTTGACTTGCAGGTCTTCTGCATGGCCACGATCTTGTCGTACAGACCGTACGCTCCATCCAGGTCGGGTTCGCCAGGATATGCTGCCGTAGGCTGCAAGCCTTTGATCACGAATGAAACGACCTGGTCGGACGTGATGGGCTCAATTATAGAGTTGAACCCGGTCTCGTAGTCCTCGAGAACAGCAGGGAGCTTGGAGAACGCCACGAGAAGCGGCACAACAGGACTGGTGGTGTAGTCCATACTGATGGGAGTGCCAGCACTCGGATCGACCGGATCAAACTTGAATGTCTCCTTGGTGGAGTTGAGCAGCTTGGAAGCAACGGCATCGATGTCGGTACCAGAAGGAGTGCAGTACTGCAGGATGATCATGAACTTGTTGTAGTCCATGTCACTCGCGTGAATACGGGAGATTGCAGAGAATGCTTCGTACTGCGCAACCTCGCGCGAGAGGCGGTACGTCACATCAATGTCCTTGGGCAGTATTCCCATAGTGATCCAGTCAGGAATCTTGCTCTGAACGCCTTCGAGAGTGAGAACGCTGAGGGACCCGCCGCAATCGGCGATGAGTTTCCTGAACTGCTCCATGAACATGTCGGTGTGAGCCACAAAAACGTCTCTCCTGGCCATGATGGGCCTCATCTTGCTGGTGTCGCCACTCATGAACTCTGTGCTGGTGATCTTGGCCGTGACTTCCTTGGCGAGCACTGCGTCCTTCATCATGATGCGCTCCACGCACTTGATCAGCAGCGCCACAGCATCGCCGTTGTTCTTGGGCAACCAGTTCAGCTTCTTGAGTATGTCGGTCGCCGTAGATATCGATCCCGTGTTCGGCGCGGAAATGTTGATGTCCATCGACAAGGCTTCCACGGTGTCGGGATGCATTCGCATCAGCTCATCCATGGCGATCACGGGAATCCAGTCGGACATCGCAAATTTAGTCTCCAGAGGACTGATGCTGTTCATGTCCGTCACGTAACTGCACAGGCGCTGTCCCAGTGCGGCAGTAATAGGAATAATACCTTGACTGGCATCAACCGACCCCGTTATGGTCAGTACGCACAGCGAGATGTACTCCTCCATGGTTGTGATCGTGTCGTCTGGTTTGATCAACTTGTCCAGGTAATCCTTTGCGAATGCGCTGTATTTATCGCTGTCTTTGTCCGGAGACTGGTAAGAGACTTGCAGACTGCTCGCCTGACCCTGGAGGCTGTTGGACCATGTGTTCTTCAGCCTGTCTCCGATGAGTGTCTTCTCAGCGAGGGTCTTCAAGGAATCGATCAGCGGAAGAATGCCAGTTTCGGCCTTGCCGTCCGACCCTATGTGCACAAACTCGGGTGTGTAGATTGGCTTGTACGAGGCCAACATACAGTACAGAACGATCGCAGCAAGGTCCTGTATGGTCTCATCGGAGATGGCGCGGTACGTGGGCCGATTCGTGTCGTTCAGCTGGTTGATCCGGATTGCCTCGTAGGTGTTTTTCACTGGCGGATCGTGCACGGACAACGCATCGTCCAGGGCCTTCCTGGCCTCGTCCCAGGTCGGGTAGGTAGACGGGTTCACGTTCTTGTCGTGAGTCTTGATGTACCACACGTAGATCATCGGCAGAACCGACCTCACGAACCAATTCGCCTTCAGCTGGTCGATCTCAACGTCCGCGCAGACTTTCGACTGCAGAGTCGGATCGGTCTTGGTGTGGCATTTCAGCAGATCGCCAGAGTCGGCCGAGACCGGAACTTTGACGTAGTACGGTTGGCTAGCGATATCCTTATCAGACTCCAGACCCTTAACATCCTCAAGGAATGTTTTATGCGGGCCTGTGAACGTGACGTTGTTGCTCGCCAGCCTCGGGTTCGGAGGCAGCTGGTAAGGCGAGCAGAAGCTGTAGTTCTGGAACCGCTCATCGATGCTCCCGGTGTGGGAAGCTGCATTCCTGAGCTTTGTGGTGATCTTGGTGCACACGATCTTGTCTTCTTCGAAGTTCTTGCTCAAGTTCTTCAGCGTCTCTGAATCGGGCTTCGTGTTGTCCATTCCGGTAAGCTTGAGCGGCGGAGCTTGTTGCTTCTTCTTCTTAGTAAGACTGCCCGCACCGGGCTTCGCCAATCCTGCCATCGATGGCGCTGAAGGAGGACCACCAGAGAGTCCGCCCATCGGCGGCGCTGAGGGAATGCTGGAAGAAGTCGCAGGAGGAGCACCAGGCAGACTAGCCTCTATCTTTGAGCCAGGAGGCGGCGGTGGCATCGGAGGTGGGGGAGGAGGAGGACCTCCATAATGCTTTCCAGATGAGCCAGGGGGTGGTGGAGGAGGAGGAGGAGGTGGGGCTGGGGCTGCTCCTCCTGCTCCCTCACCGCCAGCAGGCATAGGCGGTGGTGGAGGTATTCCTCCGACAGCAACAGGAGCAGAGAGACCACCAATTGGTGGCGGAGGAGGTATTCCTCCAGGAGGAGGTGGTGGAGGCGGAGGCCCACCACTGCTTGACGAGGCTCCTGCCGCTGTTGCCGATTTCTGCTCCAAGATGACAACCGCATCATCTCCGCTCGATGCAACGACCTTCCCGTCCTTCAGCTCGACCGCAACAGCGGCCGCAGTGTCGATCTTAGATGCGATCTCCTTCAGGTTCTTCAGTTCCTCTGGTTGGAGAGCCTCGGCCGGCTTGATCTTGGAAACGCTGCCGCGAAGCTTGTCGAGGATGGTACGCAGCGTTGCGGAGATTGGGAACTTCCCAGTGGCTTCGAACGGCGAGGGTGCTGTCGCTGCTGCCGTAGCCGTCCCCCCTACACCGAACTGTGCAGTGCTGAAAGAGGAGGAGGAAGAAGAAGGCTCGGCATCATCGCTGCTGTAGACGGCGATCATATCGTCCTCGCTGGGAGACCAGAGACCCCACGGCCACACGTCGCAGAGGGAAGATGTGGCCTTTTCCACCAGCGCGTCTGCGTTCTCCGTGGGGTACTCGTCTCTGAGCAGATCGTGCACGAGCGACCAATCCTCCGCAAACTTCTTAGAGTTGCGGAAGCACCTCAGCGATGCCTTGCGGTACAGCCTGAGCAGATCCATGAAATGGGGATTCTGCAAGATCGCCGTCCCAAAGTGATCGATCACCAGGATGTAGGCGAGCAGGATGGGCCAGGTGTCTGCCTTCTTCGGGTCCATCACCGGAACGAATTGCGCCAGATCAGCGGGAGAGGAGGCACTCTTAGCCAAGTCCCCCAGTGAAGCTCGCATGCCCTGCGAGAAGCGACGAATGCCGGCTGCTTGCGCCAGCGGCAGTGCCATGACGTTCGTGTTTGCCATCGGGACTGAGAAGAGGTTGATGTTGCTGTTTGTTAATGCTGCTGTGAGTTTTTGCCTGTTTGTATGAGGCAGCAACTCCCGCACGCACTGAGTGTTTCGGTCACCCTCTCTCTCTCTCCCTCCTTCCCTTTGGACTTTTTTGATATGTTCAAAGGCAGATAGTTTTTTATTTGAGCGCGAACCCAAAAAAACAGCCAAGCCCGATGGATATCTGGACAGAAGGTGCACACTTGATATTGCTTCTTTTGGAAACATCAGGCCATCAGGTCTTCGACATCCTGGCTGCACTTTGCGAGGATGAACAGGTACTTGCAATCCCTCTGCACGCACTGCACATTGTCATCGACGTACCCCCTGCAAGTATTGCACTTGGTCTTGGCCTTTGCCAGTTCCTCGTTCGCGGCAGCCAGCCTCTTCTCGTACTCGGCAGGAGCCAGCTTCTGCCTCAGTGTCTTGACCGTGAAGAACTTGGAAATCGGGCCATTGGACTTGACGATCCTGGGAATGTCGCAGAGCACAGAGTTCCCGACCATGCAGTTCATGGCCTTGTCGGCCGCGATCTTGACGTACTTGTGCACCGTCTTGGTGATCGCTTGCTGCTCCGAGTCCGGAGCACCCCTCTCGAACGCGTCGATGGCCATTTGCTCGTGGTAGTGTATCGGTTTCAGGTCATCCTCCCCGAGCACCAGCCACATGAAGATGCGGCTCAGCGGGGTCGCGATCTGATTCTCGATATAGTACTGAATGTTGATGTTCTGGTGGGTCTGGATCGCCCGCAGAGGGTCTTCGATGATGCTACTGAGGCTGAACTTCTTTGTCGACTTGCTGTACTTGGCAGTTGAAGGAGGAACGACCACCACGTAAGGGATGCGTTCCCCTGGTGCAACGGGGTAACTCGGATCGATCTTCTGCATCCTGCGGGCCAGCACCAGGTGCGCCGGGTCCGTGGCGTACTTTTCCTTCGAAATGCTCTTGCTGATCATCAGGTCTGTCATCGGAATCTCCCCAGCGTACAGTTTCCTGCAAACCTCGTGAACGTAGTGCAGCGCCTCGTCTAGCTTCGGTTTGTCGGGTGCCATCAGCAGCTTGAACACATCCTCCATGGTCTTGCGGGCGAGGCCGCAGTTATCCAGCCTGTTCTTCTCGACCCCCTTGGAGTCCAGTTTGGGTTTAGCGCCAGTAATGTAGCACACGCCGACATAGCGTTTCTTTCCCAGGTTCAGGTAAGGCATGTACACCTTCTCGGCTTGCAGTTCCACGGGGTTCATAAACATCGCAGAAGCTTCCTTGCAAAAGTCCTTCATGGCCGCCTGCGTCTCCTCAACAGTATTGCAGTCCTTGAATAAGACCATCACGGAATCAGTGTCGCCGTAAAGCACTTTGTGCCCGCGTTTGATCGCCAGTGCACGCGTCTTGCTGATCATCGCACGTCCCCAACCGGTGACGGCCTCTGCATTGGCCCTGTAGATGAGGGCCTGCACGCCGTAGACAGAGTTCGCAATGATCTTGAGTGCCAGCTGCCGGAAGTTGAGCATGGCCTTCTCCTGGGGAGTCTTGGCGTTCTTCATAGCAGCCTTTGCCCTCTCCCTGTCGGCCAGCCTGGCGCTGACAATGTACGGCAGGATACCGGTGCGGTACTTCTGGTTCACGTACTTGTGGCCAACGAACGGCGCAGTGTAGAAATCAGTGGCCGACTGGTCGTGAGCAGAGGCCTTGCCGCCTTCTTGAGCTCCTACCATTCCGAGTTGGTCGGACAGCTGGCCAGGAAGTGCCGTGCTCGTGCAGATGTTGTTCGACACCATGATGGAAGGGTACAGCGACTTGAAGTCGCACACTCCGACCGGACGCGCGCTGTAGCCGCGGATGGGGTCCACCACCACCGCGCCCTTGTACTTGTCCTTTTTGTCCTGCTTCACGATCCTCTCGTACTTGTAGAACGCTGGCGTCTCCAGGGTGTCGAACTCCGGTTTGGTTGCCCTGTCCAGCATCTGCATTCTCACATGGTCGTACTGCCCGGAACGCATGTACTTGTTGGCGGTGCTATTGGTAGCCATCGTGAGCTGGATTATGGTGGCCAGCATCTGTATCGCTGGGAGTGCGGCCAGCCTGAGAGCCAGCATGGCATCCTTGAAGCAGTAGATGCCAACCCTGGAACGGGTGTCCGGGTTCTGCATCCACAGCGGAACGATCATCTGGTAGCCGACCTCGTCCTTGGTGTCTCCGTCCAGCCATTTCGCGGACAGATTGCCCAGTTTGTATGAACTCTCAGGCCCGTTGATGATCATCAGCGGCAGAGTATCGAGCTGCACCACCCCAGGAGTGTCCGCGCGCAGGTTGATCCTGACCGAACCGCCCTTCTTTTCCTTCCTGATCTCCCTCGGAGGGGTCCACTTCCAAGGCCTGCTGCGCCCCATGTTCGCCACGGAAGGCACTCCGATGTGGTTGGCCCTCTGGACGAGGTACGGTAGATCAAAACCGATGATGTTGTGCCCCAGGAACATGTCCGGGTCGTACGCGGTCAGCAGTGCACCGAACGCTTCCAGCATGGCCTCTTCCGAATGGAACGAGATGTGCACATCCATGCTCTCCTGCCTCGTCGCAGTCCCGGTGGGGTCCCATTGCAGAATGATCTTCGTGGTCTTTGCCAGGTCTATCAGGCCGTGTTCCGCCGTGACCAGCACCATCCCGATGACGATCACAGCCTGCTCGTGGAAGTCTGGCATACCAGCCGTCTTGATGCACTCTATATCGAGCGCCATTATGCGCATGGGGAGCAGAGAGTCCCCCATCTCGATCCTCTTCACCTGCTTGCATGGGGCATCGACCGCGAAGGTGCACCTGTTGTCGAGATCGTCCACCGAAATTCCTCCCTGGGAGACTTCCACCCACGAGAACCCGGTTATCTTGTGTTCCACCAGGTACTGCGTCAGCGCATCGTCCGCAGAGTACGGTTCAAGCACCCTGCCGCACACGGTCAGCGGTCTTGGGAGTTCTCCGTAATGCGGCGGGTCTCCCAGCAGTTTTTCCGCAAGAGTCTTGACGTACCCGCTCTGTGACATTCTCAGCTCAAGGAACGGCACGGGCTCTGGCACATAAGGACACGCCGGAAATGCATTAATAACCTTGGCATTCACAATGCACTGCGTCAAGTCTTTGCGGACCTTCGGCGGCTGTTCGGCGCCCTGCTTAGAGTTCCTGAACCGTGCCTGAGACTGCAGCTTCGATTTGTGCAGTATGTCCTCCATCTCTTCGCACATCGCGGCAATCAGATCTGAGCTTTTGTCATTGGTCATGCCTGCGGTAAGTTTGACATTCAGCCTCGGGTAGTAGCCGTGCACCGTCACGCACACAGACCTTCCGTCCTCCATGATACCGTACAGTTTTATGACAGTTACCATATGGGTGGGCTCCCGCTCCTCGTAAGACCTCTTGTGTCCATTCTTCTCCCTCCAAGCCTTGCGCCACTCTGGTTCCTCCTCTGCTGTCTCATCCTCCTCCTCTTTCCGTTCTTCCGGAAGCCTGTCCCTCGTAAGATTGTACCCAGAATCATCGTACTCGGCATTCCGCCTCGCAGTCACGCATTCCGCGTCGATGATCATCATCTTGAAAGGGTAATGCAGTCCGGGATCGAGGCCCGCGTTCCTGGCAAATGGCGGTTTCCCGATCGAGACCATCACATTGTCCCATTTCTCCGGAGTGTACTGTTCGTCCAGCCCAGGTATTTCCTCCGCATCTTTCCTGGCCTTCTTTGCGTCCGGTTCCCCAGAAGCAGATGGAATGTGCTCGTCAGCGATGATCGGAATTTCATCATCTTCGCCGTCCGCAATCATGTCCAGCATGTCCTCCACGTCCTCGGGCATGTCCTCGAGACCATCCTCCGTGTCGCTGTCCACAGCAGTCGCTTCCTCACCCATTGGCCAATAACTTGTGAGAGGGTCGACCGATAAAATATTTCGAATCCCTATGGGACCTTCTGCTTATAAGGTTTTTTCAGGTCTATGACGCACATAGTCTGCCAAAAATAGCCCTATGGCAGAATGCTATAAATAACCGCACTCTGAAAAAGATATGAAATCAAAAAATCTACTGCCAATGAACTGTCCAAGTTTTGGGGTGTCCCTTCGACCCCTGAAACGGTTTGAGCAGCAGCACCAGGTGAAGTCAAACCAAAACTATTCACGTGCTGCTGCTTAAAGTTTCGGAAGGCTATTTTACAGATCCAAAAACTTGGACAACTCGTTGGCATAATGACGTGGCACAAAGATCCATGAATCTCCTGCCACGTCACTTTGCCAGCAAGTTGTCCAAGTTTTGGAGTGTCCCTTCGAGGCCCAAGAGGTTTGAGCAGCAGCACCAGGTGAGTTCAACCAAAACTATTCACGTGCTGCTGCTCAAACCTTTTTGGAGCTATTTATAGAACTCAAAACTTGGACAATTTGATGACAGAGATATTTCTATTCGAAATCTTTTGGTGGTATGTGTCTCCTTTTGAGCTAAAGCGCAAACACCGTTCAGTAGTGAATAATTTCCAGGATTTCACGATCCGGTGCAGGTTCCATGTACGTGCTCACTACATGTTCTCCTGTGGATTGGTTGTATTTGCACCAAAAATGTCGTTGCAAAAGCGATCCATCCATCACAACAGAAACATCTAAACAGGTTGACATGTCCTGCGGAAATACAAACCCATGGTCAATGGGATCCTCCGACTCTGTGGTTGTTCTAATTGCATCTACTATATAAATCCATATCAAATCATCATCGTCTGGCTGATCGCGATAACGAATGCTGTGTCTGAACTTAGCAAAACTTTTACCAGGTCCATCCACAGCACAAGGTGCAATCTCTAAGTCCAATCCATAATGAACCGAATACCTCTGTTTACTAGCGCACCGCATGAGGCAAATGAAACAAAGTCCCTTACCATCGTTTCTTGGTGATTTGCAGAGTTTGCACATATCAATTTGTTGGTTAATTTATGCTATGTTGATATATGGCGTGTCATCACCATACCCAGTATCCGTCTCGACTCTGACACAGATACATCTTCTTCTCAGGGGGGCACAATACCCTTTGAGTTTTTGAGCCAGTTTCTTTTTCACCGGCTTTAAAAAAACAACAACAATAATGGTTCCGAGCAACAAAGTTGAATTAGAATTTGATCCTGTAGAAGTAGGCAGGGGTGGGATTGGAGGGGTTCTTTTCCTTCTCATAGCGCAGGGAGAAGGGCTCGCAGTAGCCTCCGTCGTCATACCCCCAGCAGCATTCCTTAGGGAACCTCCCGAAGACTACTGCCGCGACCTTTGTGCGGACGAGCTTCGGCACGGCCGAAGCGAACGAGAAGTAGCCGTACTCCTCGGTTCCCGCAGTGTGCATGACCTGCTCTTCGACGCGTTCGCACTCGGCCTTGATTGGCCACTGTTTCGCTTGATCTTCATCCACGCGATCTTGGCAGAACGTCTTGGAGAAGAACTTGTCGATGTCTTGCGTGTCCAAGGCCGTAGTCGGGAAAGTTGCCATCGCTGTTTGGTTGTTGATGTTGGGGGGTTTTTACTTTTTGAATGAATCTATGCAGGACGACCTGCTTATAAGCTTTTTTTCAGGTCTACGACGCATATAGTCTGCTAAAAATAGACGTAGGGTAGAAGTGCCATAAATAGAAGAGATGTTGAATGATAAAATCTCATACGGATTTTGTCATTATTATTTTCGTTAAAAAAGACATGGCCTCTATTAATAGCATCATGTACCCGATGATGTCGGCTGCAGCTACTCTGAGCATTCAGTGCCACAACGCGCTGACATGCAAGGACTGCGCAGCGGTACGTGGATGCGAGTGGTGCAACAAGCCGCAGACCACGCAAAACGGCTACTGCATCAACGGCGCTGCGGGAAATATATGTCGCATCGGAGAATTCATAATAACTTCGCCTCAGCAGTGTCCGCTGTCAATGCAAGGTGTGCAAAATTGTCACCCTATGAACATTCAGCTTACAAGCGTCACCCCCCTCACACTGCAGAGACAATTCTCTCTGCACATGTTGCCTTCTGTGTGTTCTGCTTCTTCCTGTGGCTCTTGCTGCGACTTGTAAGATTGTTCTAATAAGAAAAATTCTTGAAATTTATACAACTTCAAAGACCGGATCAGCCCCAGAGCCTGTTCCGAGCACTCCCTGGTACGGGTAGAAGTGCTCTGTCGACTTTGTGAGAGACCAGGTAGCGCCGTTGATGCCATTGGCGACTATTCCCAACTTGTTGGAGAAAGCCCCCTGGCCGATCAGGTATCCTTTCCTAGACTTGGAACGGTCAGGCAGAGCAGCTCGCACCAGAAGATTCCTCTCTGGGAAGTAATAGACAGCGGTCTTGCTGGGCGTTCCACCGGTGAAGTACGCATCAAAGAGATCCGGATCGTTCCTGAGCTTGGCAAGAATCCTGCGTGCATCGGACATGTTCCTGGCCCTGCTCATTCCTCCAGTGCGACTTTTGCTGCTGCTGCTGCCGCTGCCACTCTTGCGCCTCCAGAATCTCCTTTCATTCATGTCCTCTGTGACGATCCACATCTTGCCGTCCGTGCCTTTCCTGACCCTTCCTGGATCTTCATTGTGCGCACAGAAACCAAAGCCTTTGGGGCTCGGTTCGCTGCCAGTGAAATGGCAAGACATTCTTGGGCTGCTGCTGCGCTGTTACGCAGAGGCACTCATTTTTATTGGAAAGATCAGAGGGCTGCATAACATTAACTCATATGTCTATTTTTAGCAGACTATGTGCGTCATAGACCTGAAAAAAGCTTATAAGCAGGTGATCCCACAGTAAAAAAGACAATAAATATCTCTTACTGCACGCCACCAGAGCAGAGTTAAAGGTTTACCCAGTAGCAAATGTCTTCCATACCAGAACTGACAACAATACCCGTGCCAGCGCCGACCTCCGTCGAAGAAGTCGCGAGGCATCGGCACAGGCTGGCGATGCTGACGGACCCCAGACCTTACATCTACGTGATGGACCAGAATGGCCAGTGGGAATTCGTCACCACGAATATGATCATGACCAGCTCTGGAATTCAGCTGTCGCACATGACCGTGGCCGATGTCATCAGCAAGCGTCGTTCCGGTGTGACCTTTGAGCGGTCCTGCTATTCCAAGGCTGATGCTTTGAAGCTGGTGCGCGACCCCTACTCGGCCAGCAACGGCCCTGACCTGTACCGCCTGATCGATGACTCGACCGAGAAGGTCATCGCGCGTGCGAGCTACACCAGTTGCGCCCAGGGATCTGATATCGTTATATCATCCCCAAGCATTGCTGGCATCTCCGACGAGATGATCTACAGCGAGACCGCGACGCCCCTCACCATCAAACTGTGCATGCTCTACTACATTGGAAAGTACGTAGTCTCAGAGATGAGCATCCCTGGTGCTTCCAAGTACTTGGGCCTTTCGATTTCTCCTTCAGTCTCCCCTTGAACAAACCCAGCAATGCACCACACACTCTACAGAGCAAACAAACAAAGAAAGCAGCCTAGAAAAGGTTTGTCTATTGAAAGAGAGAACAGCTTTTTGCTGTCTGCTGTCTGGAGGTTCCTATCAACCGTCACAGTACATGACTTCAGGGCGGATGACTGGCACAACTTGCTGTACCGTGTGAGTGCGCTTGTCGCGCACAACATCAGCGATGTCCACAACTCCATTCTCCCACCCGATGCACCCCTTGAGACTGGTGATCACGCTCTCGCTCCCCCAGAAGCTGGCAGAATGGTTGTCGGTCTCACCACCCTCGTTAACGACCTCGGCTGGCATCCCGAGAGTGGCGCAGACAGTGGAACCGATGACCACTGGCACCGGAGGGCTCAGCACCAGGTTGTAGACGCAGAGGTGGCTCGGCTTGACCTTCTTGCTGGAAGTAGCAGCATCACGGGCGTACACCCACCGCTTACCGTCGACGAGCACAGGGTGGTACTCTGTCAGGAGAGCATCCCCGACACGGTAGAGCTCACGGGGCCCACCAAAGTGCCTGGTGACGCACACCACGTGCGCACCCGTGTCCGACAGGATGTCCCTGTTGGTGAGGTCCTTGATGAACTTCATCCCGTCGCCCACGCGGACCTTGCACTCGCCGTCGATGCAGCCAGCGCTGCTGTCGTTCAGGGCGCTCATGCTGACGGTGGCCGATGCCGACGGCGCTGGCAGCGTGTCGAAGAGGTTGCTCCCCTCGAGGCGGAAAGCCCTGAACATGTCTCCTCCGAACAGCTGGACACCAGGATCCTTGAAGTTGTTGCACATCTCGTGCTCGTAGGCGTTCATGAGCGAGAGCAGGTAGTGACGGCCCCAGCGGCGGTAGGACTGATCAGACTGCATGGCCTCCTTGACCTGGCCGTTCAGGTCCTCCATCATGCCCAGAGCGCGCTGATCACCTCCGGTCACCGGAATCTCCTTCGCGTCATTCGCAATGGCCTCCGCGAGCACGGTGTTAGCCTGGGTGAATCGCTTGTCCTTGCCCAGAGTAAGCAGCAGCTTCAGCAGAGCGATGGTCTTCGTGCGCATGGAATGGTAGGCGACATCCATGTCCACCGGGCTGCCGAGCGCCGGGAAAGGCGGCGAGAGCACGCGCTGTCCGATCAGCATCTCGCAACGATCGGCGCGGCTGAAGTTCAAGGAGACGCTGAGGTAGGGAGAGCCAGCCGCGACCTTTGGCACGTTCAGCACAAAGTCCCTGGTCTGGCCGTAGCGAACAGCGCCCAGAACGATCTCCTGCCTCGGCACTCCGAGTCCAGGGGGGCTCACATAGACCTTGGCCTGCTTCAGCGCGGTGCACATCAGGTTGGCCATCGAGTTTATCATCACCGTGCCGACAAAGCCAGCATCGGGGATGAAGTGGTACGAGCCGCCGCTGGCCCTGGAGATCCCATCGAGGATTTCGCTCTCCATCGCGTAGCCGAACCCGAAAGTCTCGATGGGGCACTCGCAGATCGGGTAAGCCTTGATGTGTGCACTGACCTGGTCTCCGAGCTCATTCTTGTTCACTTCCTCGGGCTCGCTACTGCAACGCAAACGGCAGATTGATGCCGATGTAGGCTGACCATCCGTCAGCATCATGATGACGGGGTTGCGGTCGGTCCTGTGTTCCCCGACCAGATCGAAACACTGCTCGATGCCAGGCCACATGTAAGTGGCCCCGTTAGCAGACATCTTGTCGATCGCCTGGTTGATCGTGTACGCGTTCGCGTCGATCACAGGAGCTGCCTCCAGGAGAACTCGGGTCACACTGTCGAACGAGACGATGCTCAGGCGATCATTGGGCCCCAGAAGCCTGTATATGGTCCGCACCGCATGCTTGACCACGTCCAAGACTTCCAGTCCACTGCTGCAAGACTGTCCTTTTGAAGTCTTGACTATGCATCTCTCGGACATTGACCCGCTCGTGTCGATCAGGCACACCACATCCAGAGGCGTGCGCTTACCGTGACCCTCTCCTGCGCTGACGGAGATGCAGGCCTCTCCGGAGACGTTGGCGCTGACGTCCAGTGTCACTCCGTACTGAGACTGGATCAGGGGCTGCTTCTTCTTCTCCGCGGGTGCATTGACAGTAAAAGTCGAAGGAAGAGGAGTCGTTGTACTGGCATCCTTCTCCTTCTCAGCCGGCAGAGGAGATCCCTGAACGGCAGCTGCAGCACGGAAAGCCTCAATGGCATCGATGATGGCCCTGTTCGGGATGAGATCTGCAGCCTCCATGTGCTGGTTGCTGTACGGAGACGTGTGGTGGTCGTTCAGCCACTTCGTGATGGTTGCCCTCTCGTAGGTACGGCCGTCCGGTCCAATAACGGGGTCCGTCATGATCTCTCCGGTGATTGGACAGCAGTAGCACTGCGGAACTGAAGCAGAGCTCATTCTTCTTCTTGTACTGAGAGTCAAAACTTTTTGAACTGATCGAGTCACAGCCACAATCAGTTTTTATCCAGATATTTCAACAAATCGGTGATTCCCTATTTATTGCCAGAACGGGCGGGCGGGGTTTTCTACTTTCCGACGGTTCAATTTGGGTTGGTCCTAGCACCGCACAGTGCTCTGAGCACGCGATACAGGTTGAAATTGGCCGAAACGCACATGTCTCCACTGGGTTTCATCTTGATTCCCATTGCCAATGAAGAGCCCTGCTGAGAGCTGGGATCCAGGAGAACGACACTCCCATCCGATTCCTGCACTCTGCGCCTTCTGTTTATAAGAGGTTCGATGTTCTGGTCGACTTTCCCTCTGTAAGCCTCCAAAACTTGGACAATTCGTTAGCAAAGTGATGTATCAAAGATACTTGAATCTTTATGCCACGTCATTTAGCCATCAAGTTGTCCAAGTTTTAGGGTGTCCCTTGGGTTTCGAAATGGTTTGAGCAGCAGCACCAGGTGGTGTTCAACCAAAACTATTCACGTGCTGCTGCTTAAAGTTTGGTGGTGCTATTTATAGACCTCAAAACTAGGACAATTCGATGGCAGAATGACGTGGCATTAAGATACATAAATCTCCTGACACGTCACTTTGCCATCAAACTGTCCAAGTTTTGGGGTGTCCCTTGGGGCTCTGAAACGGTTTGAGCAGCGGACAATTCGATGGCAGAATGACGTGGCATTAAGATACATAAATCTCCTGACACGTCACTTTGCCATCAAACTGTCCAAGTTTTGGGGTGTCCCTTGGGGCTCTGAAACGGTTTGAGCAGCAGCACCAGGTGAAGTCGAACCAAAACTATTCACGTGCTGCTGCTCAAAGTTTGAGATGGTCTATTTATAGAACCCAAAACTTGGACAACTTGCTGGCAGAATGACGTCACATAGGAAGGAACAATTATTGCGGCATGGACAACAGCGTAATTTCCACCTTTTTGATAACAATGACCACAGCAACGATGAATTAATAGAGTAAAAAAGGATGTTTATTCTCCTGGATGATCCTTTCTTCAGTTCTGATGAATGCCGCCACCTTCCTTCTGGCTCTCATCGATCATCTGGCGGACCATCTCGCGGTCACCCTCGGTCTCAGCCTTGATGAAAGAGTTGGGGCAAGGCTCGACCGCACCGAGCTTGTAGGAGCGGATCAGGCTGCGGTCGGGGTCCTCGGCCGCAGAAGAGAAAACAGAGATGGAGGCCACAATGGACGTCGGTTTCTGGAGCATGGGATCGTCTGCCACGATGTTGCTGTCCCAGACCATAAACCTCGACTCTGGCAGCTCCTTTTTCTTCTTCTTCTTCTCTTCCTCTGGCTCATGTTCGCACTCGTCAGAGTACTCGCAGTCAGAGTCGTCATCGTCAGGCTCGTAGAAAGGATCGCCATCGACCTTGGCGTTCCACGACCTGCCGTAGGTGTCCCTGGTGGCCGTGGACTCGATCAGAGCGAGGCCCTCCTCCTTGCAGTTGGCATAGCCGATGAACTCGATGCCTGTGTTCTCGCCAGGGTTCTTGTTCCTCAGGTCCTCATTGACGAGCACCGCAACGAACAGCTTGTGGATGGTGGCCATTTTTTGTGCACCCGGCAGAACGAAACCTAAATTGTGCACCCTCTTACTCAAAAAATATCAACAAGGGCACGCACCCCCCTACAGAGATATGTATGAAGAGAAATTGAATGTCACTTTTTTGGATTTTCCGCAGTGCGAGCCATTTGCCCCCCAAAAACCCCCATCAACGCTCAGACGGATGCCTGTTCGGACATCTCCTTGATGTCGGTGTCGCGGATCGTTGGAGGAGTCTGCTTGATCGCCCTGCTGATGTGGTCCTGGGTGAGCGCGTAGCAGTACAGAGAGGCATTCCGCTCGAACATCTGCTGGCAGTTGTCGACGGGAAGGTCCTCGACTCCTGTAACAAAACCCTTGCTGGCGGATGAAGCGGCCGTGTTCTTGAGCAACTCTGCCTGAGTGGTGTAGTCATACTCGGCGATATCATTCTTTCCGTCCGGCTGGAGTTTGATGCCGTTCAGTTTGGTCATTTCGTCCAGAATAGCAGAGTGGCAGCGGTACAACGGGTAGGTTTTCATGTCCTTTCCAATCTCCATCACGGCGCTGCGCTTCGGTATTTCGATCATGCCATTTACGTTGTCAACCATGCGCCAGATCGAAGCGCCATGGCCGCTGACGCATATGGCATGCACCTTCGCCTTCTTGCTCAGGTCGTCAAAGCCAGCAAGCTGGTCGTTCGCATCCTTGATCGATGCGTAGTCCCTGCGGCCGTACCAGAACGCGTTGTACCATTTCCAGTTATCCGCGGTGTCGAACATCTGGGTGATGTAATAGATGCTGTACTTTGTGGTGTGCCCTGGCATGTAGAGAGCCTGGTCCGGGTAGAAGGGGTGCCGCTCCTGCTTTTGGTCGGCGGTAATGGCTCCAATCCTCTCGAACCATTCCTTGCTGCTGGGATCAGATGATTGGGCATTCCCGAGGTGCATGTACGTGCGCATCATGTCGTCCGTGATCACTCTCCTGCTCGGAACATCCCTCTCGAACGTTCCATGCGAAGTGCCTTCTTCGTATGCCCCCTGGGTGACATCGATGATCTGCTCGTAAGCGAGCACGAACGATGACATCATCTTGCTGTTCTTCGGGTTGGGCAGGGTCGCAACGTAGAGGCAGTTGAACTCGGGATTGTGCATGTCAAGCCTGAAGACGTGGGGATCGATCATGCTCGTGGAAAGCTGGTAGTTCACGCACGGGACCGTCTCTTCCGTCTTGGGATAGGAATTCCTGACTGCATGATCGGAGATGACCGCAATGGGAAGCTTGAACGATGCGTGGGTCTTGGTGGACAGCGGGACGATCCTGTACATCGAGTTGACCGTGTCAGGCGTGAACTGATCCTTGAGGGATGGCTGATACAGAGACCAGATCGAGACGTAGCGGGGATTGTTTCCCTGGCCCTCGCCCCAATCCCTACCGCTGGGAGGGACATGTCTGACGAACCGGCCGTCGGACATCGCCTCCTGTGCCATGAGCTTCACCGCTACCTGGAACACCTTGCTCACATCCGAAGGCGAGTAAGGTCCCACCTTGGTCCCACCAGGGCCAGCGCGATCGGTGCTCGCGAAGATGGCCGCAAACTTGGCAATGTAGGTCTGGTCCAGGTACTTGCGGACCATCTCTCCGGTGTACAGCTGCTCCCAGTCCCAGAGGCGCGTCGCTGAAGGCGTCCTGGGACAGAAGTCCGGAGTTCCTGCAGGCCTCTTCATCAGCTCCACCCTGGCCGAATCGGCCGCTCCAGAGCCCTTCGTGTCGTCGACGAGGCCCAGAGTGCGATCGTACTCCGTGGCGGACATGCTGCGCCTCGCGAACTGGCCGATCTCCATGTTGAGCAGCTGGGCGTACTCTGTCTCCGTGGGAGTGTTCACCTGGATCCTGTAGTTGAAACGCCTCAGGACGGCAGAGTCGATGTGCGTGAGGAAATTGGTGGCGGCCATCACCACCACGTTGTCCCTCTTACCGTAGCCCTCCATCACCTGCAGCACGGTGTTCACGGCAGAGGCTGTGATGGCAGAGTCCGAGCCGCCCCTGGGAGGGGTCAGACCGTCGATCTCGTCGATGAAGATCAGCGAGATCGTCCTCACCTTGTGCTCCATGGACCACTCGGAGGCCAGCTCAGAGGCGCCGTGGAAGATGCTCACGATGTTCTTCTCCGTGTCTCCGACGTACTTTCCCTTCATATCAGCACCGTTGGGTGTGAAGAGAAGGACATTCAGGCACGGCCGCCCGTTCTTTCCGGGGATCATGGCCCTGTACTGCAGCTCGTTCACCGCAGCTCGAGCAAGCATGGTCTTGCCCGTGCCAGGCAGTCCGTAGAATATGATCCCGCTGGCAAGCTCGCCGTACACGTTGGGGTACAGCAGCGGGTTCACAAACCCGTTCACGATCGCGTCCTTGGCTGTCTGCTGCCCCACGATGTTCTCGAACCACAGCTTGCAGGACTTGTGCCCCTCCGGCCCGACCTGCTGCCAGACGCGCTTCGCGGCCTCCTTCTGCTCGTAAACCCTGGTAGAGGGCCCTGATCCGCCGACAGCACCGTAGGTAAACTTGGCAACCGCATCGCTCACGATCTTCTGGAGCTCTGCGAGAATGCTGGCCACCACATCCCTGGCCATCCTCACCGAGGTTATGTCAGGAACGCCGAAAGAAGAGCCGCGAGCGGTGTTGGGGGTCGCGTCCAGCAGTCTGAGCGAAGACATCGCCTCGCAGTAGGCATCGTAGTACTTCCCGGCGCTGTAAGCCGCCAGAGCACGGGCGTAGCAATCGCCAGCCTTCGAGATGATGTAGTCTCCGATCTCCGGACCGGCGGAAGCGGCCGTTGATGCTGGCATCGGCGCAGCGGGGAACATCATGCTGGCTTCGGACGAAGAAGAGTATGACGGTGATGCCGATCCCTGGGGGCTCTGGTGCAGGCGCAAGTCGCGCATCCTCTGCTTTTCCAGAAAATCGACGGTCTGCACATCCGAGGCAGTTGTGGACGCCGTGATCTTGCTCGACGGCGCTGGTGCTGGCATTGGCACAGACCGAGGGAGTTGCTGCTGCGGCTGAGGAAGAACGACTGGAGCAGGTACGGGAACACCGGCAGCGCCCGCGACATTCTTCGGGATCTTCTTGCGTTTCACCACGGCAGGAACGGCGAAAGATGAAGTGCGGTCATTCCCGGCACCCCGCTTCGCCATGAGCGCCTTGGCGATGTCTATGCTCGCATCATCGGAGCTTGGTTTCTCTGCCATTTTGTTTTTATTCTCCCTGCAGAGAATTTCCAATGATGTATACAACCGATAAACTTTTTTACACTGGACAGTCGCTCTCTCTTTTCACTCGCCACAAAGTTACCAACTTTTTCCTTTTTTGGTCTGCCGACGAATTGTCCAAGTTTTGGGGGTCTATAAATAGCTTTCAAAAAACTTTGAGCAGCAGCACGTGATTAGTTTTGGTTTGACTTCACCTGGTGCTGCTGCTCAAACCGTTTCAGGACCCAGAAGACACCCTAAAACTTGGACAGTTTGATGGCAAAGTGACGTGTAAGAGATTCATGGATCTTTAGTGACACGTCATTCTGCCATCGAACTGTCCAAGTTTTGGGTTTTATAAATAGCTCTCAAAAACTTTTAAGCAGCAGCACGTGAATAGTTTTGGTTTGACTTCACCTGGTGCTGCTGCTCAAACCGTTTCAGGGGTCGAAGGGACACCCCAAAACTTGGACAGTTCGATGGCAAAGTGACGTGGTATGAAGATTCACGGATCTTTAGTGCCACGTCATTCTGCCATCAAACTGTCCAAGTTTTTGGATCTGTAAAATAGCCTTCTCAAACTTTGAGCAGCAGCACGTGAATAGTTTTGGTTGGACATCACCTGGTGCTGCTGCTCAAACCGTTTCAGAACCCAAAGGACACTCCAAAACTTGGACAATTCGATGGCAAAGTGACGTGGCAAAGATATTTTAAAAGCGAATCTTCGAATGTGAGAGAACCAACGTCGCTGTTTCTGTTTTCTGTTTCTATGGAGGGCAGGGAAAATCCCCTTCACTTGCCAGTGGAACCAAAGCCACCCGCTCCCCTTGCTGTGGTAGGCAGTGCTGGGACAACCTTCACCTCGGGAGTTCCGTTCCTCTCCATGATGATCTGGGCGATGCGGTCGCCGATTCCCACATTGAAAGCAGCATCGCTGTGGTTGAAGAGGATCACACCGATGTTCCCCCTGTAGTCCGCATCGATCACTCCGCCGCCGACCTCGATCCCGTGCTTGGCCGCGAGGGAGGACCTTGAAGCGATACGGCCGTAGAACCCGTCCGGGATGTTCAAGGCAACGTCGGTGTTCAGCACCGCGCTGCTGTGCGGAGGGATGCAGCGAGGCTGCGCGCTGCACAGATCGTAGCCAGCCGAGAACTCGGTAGCGCGCTTCGGAGCCTTGGCAGACTCTGAGAGCAGCTTGACCAGGAGAATGGGCTGCTGCTGTTGCTGCTCCTCGGGAACCGCGGCGGTAGTGGTGGCAATAGTTTCCGACATGTTTTTTGTTCCAGAGCTCTTTGGTTAAAAAATGAAATGAACAATCCAGGATAGATCCGAAATAAAATCTAACCACTAATTTAATAACCAACTTTTTGTATTTTTCGTTTCCTTCTTTTGCTGTTTTTTTTTCACTCGCACATGTAAAACAAAAAACAACCGTACACAGACACCAGAATGCAGGGTCGCATATGCGGAAGGAAGAAGTTACTATTGTTGCTGTTGTTGCCAACATCATCTACCAGGACATCATCACATCCAGAGCGGGACGTGCAACCATCTTGTCCATGTCCTTGCGGATAGTCAACTGAGCCGCGACGGGACTGTGCCACTCCGCTCCTTTCGGTGCAGTTCCTCCGAGGACGATGTGGATGTTCCCGATGGCAGGATGTGCGGACGAGCCGACGGGAATACTGTATGCAAGTCCAATTTCTCTTTTGGTGACGCCGGTTGCGTGCAGCATGTTTTCAATCACCCAGGCACGCGGAACGATGGGCACGACGAGGGGGTTGTCGTACTGGTCGGTGAGTTCCTCGAAATGGCTCTCGATCGCCTTGGCCTGACCGAGAGTTATCTCTGGCAGGTCGAACGTGAAGCGATAGAGGAGAACGGACGTGGAATCCGACGAAAGCTTGTCAGCAATCAGGTCACTGCTCCGCTCCTCAGTTAGTGGAACAGGTTTCTCTCCCGCCTCAGTATCACCCGCATGCAGGTCGTCCGGATGGCCCGTGATTACATTCAGAGTATGAGTGCCGCTGCCACCTTTGTCGTAAGACCAGATGCTCCTACCAGCCTGGTCGTCGGTGATGTTGGGATCGTGCCACATGATGAACAGGTTGGACCTCGCCAGTTTCGCCACTGGCAGGCCTTCCTCTGATGGCCACCCAGTGGACCTGAAGCTCCCCTTCATGGGGCACGAGAACCTGTTCAGTATGTCGATCGTGAGGGCCCATGGCTGCTCCTCCATCATGTGAAAGGCCCTGATGGCAGCGGGGGCCCACTGCCTCGCGTGAGTCCTGCACCATTTGACGCATCCACTGTGCCTTGTCCCCCAGATGCAGTCGACCTCGCTGCAGACTTGACCGCTCCCGTTCGCGGATGAAGAAGATGCCATGCCCCTCTTTGAGAGAAAACGTCCAATGCAGGGTGAGAAAATTGCTCCTCCTCCTCTTCGAGATATTCTATTCCGAATGAAAAGGTGCAGAGGAGTTTGGAAATCACGTACAAGATGCTGCTGGAAGAAAAAAAGAATCGGTGCTGAAGCTCCCTCCTGGATATTTATACGCCAGTTATGAGTCACGGCTTTATTTATTATTATCACCAAGCAAAAAAGCACTCTCTTGAGCAAGGAAAGAAAGATGTCCACTGCAGAGCCCGTTGCTGAGAAGCGCGCTGCGGATGAGATCGAGGCTCCCGGGGACGATGCGGCTGCTGCTGCTGCTCAGCAACAACCCCAGGCCAAGAAGGCCAAGACAGCGGCGGTAGCACCGTCCATCCCGATCGACCAGCTCCAGGAGATGACCAAGGGGGAGCTCGACCAGGCTCCCGCGGCCGGACCTGCAGCGAACGCGCCCACGCTCACGGAGGAGATCGATCCCTGCATGTACTACCCGAGGACATACGGGAACCTGAAGGAGGAGAACATCGTGAGCAGGGGTGAGCCCATGAACTCGAGCAAGGGCAACGGTCAGATGCTCTGGATCGAGACTATCACTCCCGCCGGGGAGCGGAGGGGTCTCTGCATCCAGGCACCCAAGCTCTTCCTGCCTGCTGGCATCAGCGCGTTCGCCTCGAACGACGACAGCGGCAGCGGGAACAGCAAGGTGAACGCCCTGTGCAGCTTCGGGACCAGCTGGGCCCAGAACGTGCAGATGGTGGCGTTCCGCGAGCTCATCGACAACGTGGTGACTCCTGCGCTGATCAGGCTGATCATGGCCCACAACATGCACCTCCCCTACTGCACCACGGCCGAGGCCGTCAAGCAGAACTTCAGTCCCATCATCTACGTGTCGGAGCAGCCCGACAAGAAGGACCCCAGCAAGATCAAGACCTACCCTCCCTGCATGAAGCTCAACGTCGGCCTCAACGCGTCCAACAAGACCGTCATCGTGGATGTGCTGCCCCCTCCGGCCAACTGCACCCCCAAGGAGCTCGAGGAGTACACGAAGAACCCCAGGTACACTGAGATCTCCTACAGCAGCGTGGGCAAGGGCAGCTCCATCATTCCCATGATCTCCGTGGACTGGATCTACCGCAAGAAGAGGAACAGCCCCACCGGATGGACCTTCAGCGCCCACCTCACCATCTACCAGGCGGTGCACATTCGCGAGAGCCAGAGGTGCAACGCCGCTGCCCTGGGCAAGGTAGTTGTCCAGGTCTGAATGACTCCTGAGAGGGAGGACAACTCTCACTCTGGCATCGACTTTCAATAATACTGCGGACAAAAGTTCGTAGGAAAACAAAAAAAGAATGGCATAAAATTCAACAACTTAGACTTATTCTGGTTGAGAAATAAGAGCAAAGATGCCTCTGCGAGGGACAAAAACAAAGCAGGGTGGCAACTCTGCCGGGCGGAAGAAGTACGGGTGGCACAACCTTGACCCTTATATCAAGAGCACGCTGCCTTACGGCGAGATGCTTGACACCGACGACACCGCCTGGGTGCTCAACGACATCATCGAGACGAACGACGGCCAGCAGCCTCCTTTCATCGCCGACGACCAGACCCGGATGGACCCTGGGGGCTACGGGATGCTGGAGACCGCCTGCAACAGGGTTGTCCAGACTGGAGACATCTCCGACGCGTCCACTTTCGCCCTCCTGAGCAACATGCTCTGGGAGCTGGCCACCTCCAACAACAGGGACTGGGTGGACATGCCCATAACGTCCGTGGTGTGCGTGGAAGACAGTCACTGGGTCGCCGTGAAGGTGTGGTGGCACGGCGATGTCAGGTTCACCATCGAGGTCGTCGACAGCCTCAAGTCCGAGAAGTACCCCAAGGCCTGGAAGCAGTTCGACCGCGAGATCGCCAAGATGAAGGTGTCCGTTGAGATGCGCCATTTCTATCACGGGGCCCAGAGCAGGGCTCCCCAGTCTTTCGCATCCAAGAGCGGGGGAATCTACGCTGCGATCGCCGCGTACTACCTCCTCGCCTCGAGCGATGCCGTGATCGAGGAGATCCCCTCGGATGCAGACATCACCATGTGGCCTGATGACCTGATCGAGAGTTACAGGAAGCGCCTGGCACGCGGAGAGTCCGCCGAGGCGGCCACAGAGACCATCATGAGTCTCAAGTACGGCGAGAGCGACCCTTTCCTCTACAACCACCCCATCACAGAGCGGGTTCTCATGAAGAACAGGAAGATGAGGAGCAGTAGCAGCAGCAAACGTCCCAGGTCTACCTCCGCCCCTGCACGTCCGAAGAGATTCCGCAGAGGTTGACACGTACTATTGTCACTTTCACCCAAAGATGCCGAAAATATCACAACGTCATTTTTAAAACATCTCTATCGTCTCGCACACGAGAAATGGAGAGCTTTCCGAAAGACTTCTGCCTGGACAAGCTGCGCGAGAAGCAGCTGGCAGAGCGCGAGGACAAGAGCAGATCGCAGGTGCCCGAGCTGCGAGCCCTCTTCCACAAGCAGATCACCGAAGCCATCAACGCCCACTACAAAGCTGTGCTGGTGGTGGTCGACCAGCCTGTGAACTACAGCAAGGATGCCAGGATCACGGTCTCGGGAGAGGTCGCGAAGCTGTTCAGCGGTTGTGTGTACGGCCACGACCACATGGAATTCTGCGACCTCGACGAGTTCAGTCTGATCGATGGCAACGGTGGCCGCAACTTCGAGTTCCTCATCGTGCTCGACCCCAACTTTGCCGAGTGCAAGGTCATCAAAGCCCAGAGAGCAATGGAGATGTGCCGCGAACTAATTTGAAACAGTGTTGTTTCTTTGTTCCAGGTTGTTGTCGTTATTGTGAAAAAAGAAGAAGCAACTCCATCAATCCTTCTTGGATGACTTGTGCTTCTGGTGCGCCTCGTGCTTGCGGCCCTTGGCCTTGTCCCGCGAGTCCTGCTGCTTCTTATTAACGCAGTGCTCGAGGCGGTCAATGTCCTCGTCCAGGCCTTCGTACAGCAGGTTGATCTCCTTGCGGACTCCCCTGAGCATGTTGCGGATGTTGCGCATGCGACGAATGGCGAGCGCCTCCTTGCTCTGCTTCTGCTTCTTCTCGCTCTCGTCGTCGCTCTCGCTTTCGCTGTCCGAGTCGTCCGAGTCCGAGTCCTCCTTGCGGTGATGGTTGTGATGACCGCTGCGAGAAACAGACCGTTTGTGCTGCTGCTTCTTCCTTTTCTTTTCCTCCTCCTCGCTGTCGGATGACTCGCTCGAGGACACCTCCTTATCCTTTTTCTTCTTGTCTTTCTGCTGCTGTGACTTCTTCTTGTCCTTCTGCTTTTCCTTGGGGGAGGCAGCGGCAGCGACGACCTTGGCCTTCTTCTTCTCCGGAGGCTTCTGCTGCTTCTTGGTCTCCTCGTCCGAGCTGTCGTCCGACGGGATCTCGATCGCCACAGAGGAATCAGAAGACTTCGTCGACGACTTGGGAGAAGGCGTCACGGGTGCCGTGGCCACAGCCGGAGAGATGGGCGCGGACGCAGGAGCCGCATCCGCAG
>Ga0078972_1001449_pt1 | contig 88672 bp, 76 predicted proteins | sample YelNatPaOPGAMG01_FD_67568 | JGI IMG/M metagenome (GOLD analysis project Ga0078972, IMG submission 67568) | Hot spring thermophilic microbial communities from Obsidian Pool, Yellowstone National Park, USA - OP-RAMG-01 (SPADES assembly) (version 2) | ecosystem: Environmental > Aquatic > Thermal... | reverse complement strand
ACCAAAAAGAGAATAAGAAAAGAGAAATGAAAGAGAGATCCCTTAGGGGGGTGTGGGGGGGTACCCGAAAAAAAATCCGGGGGGGGGGGGGGGGGGGATGGGAGAAGCCGGATCGTTCATGGGGTGTGGGGGAATTCCGGGACAAGGTCCGTAGTGAGGTGATCAAGGTCATTCACCCTGAGGGTGAAGGCTCCAAAGGGGAATCGTCTTTTCGGAATAACGTGGCGGATTTCTTCCGGGGGGGATCTCAGGAGGACGCCTTCCGCTGCTCGCGAAGCTTCTCCGTGATCTTGCGGTAATGAAGTCCGTAGACGGCCAGAGTGGCCGCTTCGGTGAACGCCCGCCGATGTTTGAGGGCAACCTTCGTCATGAGGCGCCAGTAGTAGAGGCGAGACTTCTCCACCACTCCCAGATACCACAGGGATTGGATGAAGCCCTTGATTTCGTTGAAACGCAACATCCGCCGCTTGCGCTTGGGCGGTTTGTATTCTTGGAGGAAGGTCATGATCCTTTCATAGTAGACCTTGGGGGAATAGATCGTCTGCAGGATTCGATGGTATCCATCAACGAGCACCTGACGATCCATCTTGGGAACGAAGTTGAGCGTTCCATCGGTGTTGTTCCCCGAACTCATCTTGACCAGACGGCCCTCCGACTTGAGCCGATTGTAGAGCTTCGTCTTGGGGAGAGCGGTGAGCACTCCCACCATCGCCGTGACCACCCCTGATTTCTGGATGAAGTTGATCTGGCTCTCGAATATCGAAGGCGGGTCGCTATCGAACCCGACAATAAATCCGCCCAGAACCTGCAACCCGTGGTTCTGGATCTTCTTCACCGCCGCCGCCATATCCCGATTGCGGTTCTGGAACTTGTTGCATTCCGCCAAGCTCTCTTCAATGGGCGTTTCAAGGCCCACGAACACCTTGCTGAAGCCGGCCTCAACCATCGCGCGCATCAGCTCTTCGTCATCGCTCAAATTGAGCGAGGCCTCCGTGAGAAAATTGAAGGGATACTTCGTCTTCTTCTGCCAGCGGGTGATCTTCGGCAAGAGCTCCTTCTTGACCTTGGTCTTGTTGCCGATGAAGTTATCGTCCACGATGAAGACGGATCCCCGGAACCCCGTCCGGTAGATGGCCTTCAGTTCCCGGATCACTTGAGTGGCCGTCTTGACCCGGGGAACACGCCCGTTCATGATGATGATATCGCAGAACTCGCAATCGAACGGGCATCCCCTCGAATACTGAAGAGGCATGGACACATACTGGGAGACCTTGATCAACTCCCAGAGCGGCACCGGCGTATGGGTGATATCCGGGCGTTCATCCGAGATGTAAACCCGCTTAGCACAGCCCTTTTGAAAATCCGCAAGGAATTGCGGAAGCGTGGCTTCCGCCTCGCCCAGAACAAAGTGATCCACCCCCTCGAAATCCTCATAGCCGGTGGTGAACAGGGGCCCCCCCGCCACCACCCGAACCCCCAGCCGGTTGCAGCGGGCGATGACCTCCTTGGCGGATTCGATCTGCGTGATCATCGCGCCCAAGAAGACGCAATCGGCCCACTTGAGATCCCGATCCCTGAGCGGAGAGACGTTCATATCGATGAGCCGCTTCTCCCACTCCTTCGGCAGCATGGCGGCAACGGTCAGCAAGCCCAGCGGAGGGAAAGCCGCCTTCTTGGAGATGAACTTCAAAACGTGCTTAAAGCTCCAGAACGTATCGGGATACTCGGGGTAGACAAAGAGGACTCGCATTTCCAACCTTTCAAACCAGCGCCGTTCGGTTACTATCATTGTACGCGCATTGCGTCCCCGAATACAAGGGTATCCACCCTCAAAAGAGAAGTCTTTTCCCCTCAATTTTCTTCCGGAAGCCGCCGGGAGCTTATCGGCCCGGCCTTCTACGTCCGCAGAGGTGGGGATCACAGGGCGGGCATCGCAAAAAGGCTTCTTCTGTGCATTCATAGCACGAGAACCGTTCATGATTGACAAGGATGCGCCGGAGGCCTAGAATATCCCCAACCCTCCCCGAAAGGAAAAGAACATGAAAGTGCTCGTTCTGTTTTGCTTTCTTCTGGCCTGCCCGGCGTTGCTCTTCGGGGCATGGGGGTGCGGGGGAAACGATGGGGAAAAGGAGGGCGGTAAAGCGGAGACCCCTCCATCCTCCGCAACCCTCCGCACGATTACCATCGGCAACCTTTCCGATCTCACCGGCCCTTCGGCCTCAGCTCAGGATATCATCAATATGGCCCTCGCCGATCTCGTCAAATACTTCAACGATAACGGCTTGGTCCCCGGCGTCCGATTGAAGATCGTCACCTACGATGGGCAGTTCGATCCGGCCAAGGATGTTCCCGGCTACGAGTGGTTGCGGTCCAACGGGGCCGATCTCATCTTCACGGCGGTCACCGGAACGCCCGTCACCCTCAAATCCCGAGCCGATCGAGACCATTGCCCCATCTTCGGCGTAAGCGGCGGCGTCGAGGAACTCTCCTCGCCGCCCGGATATGTCTTCAACCTCGGGACGATCCCGCGGCATGAGGCGCTCAGTCTCCTCAAATGGATCGCGGAGAACGATTGGGACTACAAAACGAAGGGGCCCGCCAAGATCGGCGGGGCATCGTGGGACGAAGCCTACGCCCGATGGTGGTTCGATGCCATGAAGGATTACGCGGCCGCGCATCCGGACCAATTCCAGTGGGTGGGTGGGTATCTCGCCCCGTTCGGCACCTTCACTTGGGGTCCACAGGTGGAGGCGCTCAAAAACGTGGATTATGTGTTCCCCTGCACGTTCATGACTAGCTTTGTCCGGGAGTATCGGATGGCGGGAGGCAAGGCCAAACTCATCGGGGCCTCGACCCACGCCGCCTTCTTGGGGAACATCAGCGATGCCGGCCTCTGGCCTCAGATCAACGGCATGCTCCTCATAGGCTCCTCCCGATGGTGGAACGAGGAAGGCACCATCATCAACCTGACCAAGAAGCTCCTCACCGAGAACCATCCCGAAAAGGCCGCGGAGATCATGCGATCGGGCGTGGGATATATCACCATCGTCAATCAGTATCAAATGCTCGATCTCATTGCACAGACGGTCAAATCCGTCGGGGCCGAGAACTTCAATTCCGAGGCCCTTTACGAAACCGCTCAGTCCTATACCCTGACCATCGACGGGGCGCCCAGATACAGCTTCAGCCCGACCAAACGGTGGGCCACAAACCTGTACGCCACCTACGAGGCACGGGCCGCCGAAGAGACCCTCGTCCGGTTGCACAAGGAATGGTATCCGGCGGTGCTGGAGCCATGAATATCGAATGTTGCTCGAGGAGGAAAAGCCATGGCCCGATTCAGCAGAAAAGAGGTCCGTCAGGCGGTGGAACACTATCTCGAAGTGCGGAAAAAGATCGAAGCCGGACAACTGGGATGGGAGGCTCTGGCCGATCTCTTCACGGAGGACGCCACATACATCGATCCGGCATGGGGACGCTTTGTGGGCAGAGAAGCGATCGCCCGGTTTCAAAGGGACAGCATGCAGGGGCTCGAAGACTGGACCTTTCCCATCGAGTGGATCACCATCGACGGCAACCGCGTGATCATCAAGTTCTGGAACCGGCTCCCCGGTCGGCGGCCGGATGGCTCATACTATCAGGCCCCCGGGATTCAGGTACTGATCTATGCCGGAGACGGGAAGTTCTCCTTCGATGAAGATCTCCTGAATATGGTGCACGTGATGGAATTGATTCAGGAATCGGGATGGAAGCCCGGGCCGAACGTCAAGATGCCGGAGAAGGTCGTTCGGTAGATCCCGGGGCAAAGCTTCCCCAGCGCAAACACCGCGCTCGACTTCAGGGCGGCAATAGGGGCGGGGGCAACTCTCCGATCGCCATTCGGGCCAGATCTCCGATGAAGATCAACGGGAGATGATGCTCACTGGCCACCCCCGCAAGATTGTGAAGGCACATGGGGCATAGACACACCATCGCCTGAGCGCCGTTCTGTTTGGCATCCACGATGTTCCGGGTCTGAAAGGGTTTCGGATCTCCGTTCCCGAGGAGAAGCATCACACCGGCACAGCACAGCGCTCCTTCCCGATCATATTCCCGATCGACCCTCCGCACCCCTGTGAGCTCGAAAAGCTCATCAACAAAGTGCTCCTTTTCCGGGGTGTATCGGGAAGCACAGGGGCGCTGATAGGCCACGCGGAAGTTCAGCGCCCGGAGTCGATCTCTCCTCTTGTGCAGACACTCGACGAGATATTCCGATAAGTGCACGGGCCGGAAGGGCACGTCCACGCCGTACCCGGGGGCCAGCTTGGTGAGCATGGCATAACAATCATCATGGAAACACACCACCTCGTCGGCGCCGGTCATCGCCAAGCGCCCCACGAGATCCCGCGCATGTTTCCTCTGGATGCTCTCGGCCCCCCAGTGACTGAAGAGAAGCCAGCAATAATACGGCTTTCCTCCCACCCGGGGAAGATCGTAGAGGTCCCCCTCCAGAAGGCCCGCATCCGTCTTGCCGAAAACACATGTGGTCAATATCCGGGAAGCTCTGGGGAAGCCCTTCAATTCCCCTGAGAAGGCGTATTTCGCTTCCTCGGCTCCGGCGGCTGCTTCGGTGGCGAAGACACGATACCTCTCCTGAAGCTCCGCGATCAGGTCAAAGGGATTGGCGCCTCGGGGGCAGCGCTCATTGCAAGCATAGCACGTGATACACTGGTGCAGCACCGGCGTAAGATCGCCGGCGATCATTTTCCGCATCCACTCGATGGCTTGGGGTCGGTCGGCGCGGACCCACGGGCAACGGATCAGGCATTCCCCGCAGAGATCGCATCGCTCTTTCTCGAACACCGGGCACCTTCTATTGCCGAGGATATAATGGAAAGGAATTTTGCTGGTACCCCTGGTGCGATTCGAACGCACGACACGCGGTTTAGGAAACCGCTGCTCTATCCTTCTGAGCTACAGGGGCTCGGTTTCAGAAAGGCCGGGGCGAACGAACACATGGAGAAGTGTACCGGACTACCCTTCCCGACCGCGCTTCCCTACCGGCGCGCATAGGCCTCGGCCCGCTTCGGTTCTATGATATGAGAACGGCCGCCCCTTTGTAAAGACGGGGCGTTTCGTAGGGGCGGTTCGCGAACCGCCCCTACAACCGTGTGCGCACCGAATTGGCCATCGCCTCATAGACCACCCCCAACTGTGGGGCCGGTGTTTTTCGTCAATCGAACCATTCCCTATCCGATGGGTCGATGCCGGTGGCAAGCACATTCTCGCGATCCAGATGCCACCGGAGAGGATTGGTCATGATATATTCACGGATGCGGTCCAGCGAATCCTCGTTTCGGATGACGTGTTCGTAATAGTTGCGTTGCCAGACGGGTGTCCCCGGCATGCCGCGGCGTTCATTGATGCGTTTGGCGGCGGCGGATTTGAACCCGGCAATAAACGATGACAACGATCGTTTGGCGGGTCCCCGCGGTTGTTCTTGTAGGGGCGACCGGCCGGTCGCCCCTACGCCGGTCGCCCCTACGCCGGTCGCCCCTACGCCGGTCGCCCCTACGCCGGTCGCCCCTACGCCGGTCGCCCCTACACCGGTGGATTCCATAATCCACACGATGCCATGAATATGATTGGGCATCACCACGAATTCATCGGCAAACAATTCGATTTCTCGACGGATGTCCGCCGAACGAAACCATTCCTCCCGCACGATGAAGCCGTATTCATTCAACCGCATTTCCCCATCCACCACCTCACCGAAAAGGTGTTCGCGGTCTTGCGTGCAGAGGGTCACAAAATAGGCACCCGCTTGCGTGTAATCGTATCCCCTCAGGCGGATGGTGTGGCGGTGATGTTTCTCAGGATCGTACCGCATCGCTACGCCGTCCTCGCCTTCCCCAACCGAATAGGGGGCCGGTTCGCGTTCCAGGGGCGGTTCGCGAATTGCCCCTTCTTCCACGATTTTGACCTTCTCCGGGGTCAGGCTGTAGAGGCGATAGACCCCTTCATCAATCTCAAAAGACGTACGCCCCGAAGCTCGATCATCCCTATGGAATGGGGGAAAGGAGTTCCTCGATCGTAGGGCAATCCGGGGGCCACCGGCCGGTTTCCTTGAGCCATTCCCGCTCGCGGTGAACAATTTCAGAGAGAGGCGGCAGGGTATCCTGCAGGGGAGCAACATGTTCAAATCGAGCATGGAGACTCTGAAGCACTCCCCGGTAGCATGCCAGCGGATCCAATCGGGCAAGAAGCCGCGAGAAGCCCTCTTCATCGGGTTCCCACCGGACTTTGATTTCTGCCAGAAGCGCCTCGGCTTCTGAAGCCAGTTGAACCGAAAGCATCCCAGAGGGGAAGGTAACTCCAAGAACGGGCGCCTCTGAACGGATCTCGTAGATCGTTCTATCCGGGATGAAACTCGCCCTGAGCTCCCCCCCGAAGGAAAAGAAGGCAATGCGCCGATCGGATCGCTCGCAAAGGACAATTCGCCCGGCGCAGACAAAGGCGGGGCTCTCCACTTCGCCTCTCCAGCGCAACATCCGCCACGATGCCATCTGCGCCTCATCCCGGAGGCAGAGATATAACGTCTCGGCACCCGAGCCGGAATCGATGGGGAAAGGATGCAACGTAACGGTCAGCCCACCAAACCCGGGACTTCCCGGATGCGGTCGAGGTAACACCGCATAGCATTGGCCTTCCCCGTCAGAATTCTCAGACCACCATTGAGCCATCGGCAGTACTCCGCAATCGGCATAATGCCGGGAGAAATGGGGGCCCATCACCCGAATGATCCGGAACTGCCCTTCCCTTCCGGAATCCATTAGACGGCGGGAGAGGAGAATCTCCGGCAGCGTTCGGTAACCTTGGCATACCGGTTCATCTCGTGCTGGGCGATGGTGAGCGCTAGCGGTGGGATCAGGAGGAAGGCGAATACCGCGAAGATGGCATCATCCCAGCGATCGGAGACCATTCCGATGCTGCGCCAGTACACGGCATAGAACGCAAATACGGGGATGCTCAGAAACACCAAGAAGATCACGAGTAGAACATCCCCATAGAGAGGCAAATTGATCAAGCCGATATCATGAAACGAACTGAACACCGTCAAACCGCAGAAATAGTAGATCGGGAGAAGGATCAACCATCCCACCAGAGCCACTCGCTTATCGGGAGGGGTGCCGAGTTTGGCCCTTCGAAGTTCATCAGCCGTCGTCATGTACCAGTATGCCCAGTAGATACCGGGGAGGATCAATGAAAGGAAGGCAACCAGGGCCGGATGACGATACTTCACTGTTTTCTCCCAAGCCGCATTACACTTGATTTTCCCCATGGCGCTGAACGCAGATAGGATGAACCTGAGGCATGACCACTTGGGCGATATTATACAACCTCAGGGTTCGAGGGCGCAACACCGCCCTTCGGGAGTGTAACTTTCAACTTTTGGGGGATGGATACCTCCGAGCATCCCATAATCAAGGGGGCCGGAAGGCCTCCATAGATCCCGGCCGGTTCTTAATCTATGGTCATGTCCGCTACGGGCTTCCTTTGAGCAATGGCGTCACGGCGAGGGACTTGAGCACCTCTTCCCATCTCGATCCCGATACATCCGCCTTCGAATGCGGATATCCTCGAATACGGCGGTGATGGATCGGGACTTGAATCCTTCCACCCTCAGCCCTCGAACTCCGTGCTCAGTTCGTCCAAGCTTGTCATTACAGACCCCCCTTGAATCTCGTGCGTTATTGCTCCTAACTACTCAGAGATTCTCGGGGGTCTTTTTGTCCCCTCATCAACCCACCAAGATGGTACAGTAACCGAGCCTCAGTGACTTGATAATGGTTATTCACTCCGAGAGTAAAGGCTACAAAGCAGAATCGCTCTTTTTGGAGAGACCCGATAAATTGACGTCGGCAAAGCGATTTGCTATATTTACAGCGGTTGTGTTTTGCGGCCCCACGTCTGGACTCAGATTTGTAGCGCCAGATTCAAAACACCTATCGAGAGAAGGAGGAAAAGAAGTGGCAGGTATAACCTCATTCGGTGCCTACGTTCCGTATTATCGCCTCAGCCGCAAAGAAATCGCCCGTGCGTGGGATAGCTACCCGGGCGATGGGTACCGGGCGGTGGCGAACTGGGACGAAGATACCATCACCATGGCCGTCGAGGCGGTCATTGATTGCTTACGGGGCTTCAATCGGGATATCGTCGATGCGCTCCTCTTCGTGACCACTACCCCCGCGTTCCATGAGAAATCCAGCGCCGCGGTGATCGCCAAGGCTACCGACCTCAAGAACGATCTGTTCGTGCTCGATTGCGGCGGCAGCCTGCGGGCCGGAACGGCTGCGATGAAGCTTGCTCTGGATACCGTGAAAGCAGGGGCCCAGAAGAATGTGGTTGTTGCAGCGGCCGATTGCCGGCTGGCCCCTCCGAACTCCGGCGCGGAGAGCGATTTCGGCGACGGCGCCGCAGCGGTCATGATCGGCGATCAGAATGTGGCGGTCGAGATCGAGGGGGTCTATTCGTATACCGAGGAGTTCACGGATCGCTGGCGCAGAGCCAATGATCAGTTCGTCAAGACATGGGAGGAGCGGTTCGTCAACACCCAGGGTTATAACCGCCTCCTCACGATCACCGTCACCAACGCGCTGAAGCGCTTCAATCTCAAACCCCAAGATATCACCAAGATCATCTACCCCGCCCACTCGAAGACCGCCCACACCCGCTGCACCATGCTCGGGGCTTGCGGCTTTACCAAGGCTCAGGTGCAGGACCCGCTCTTCGATAAGATCGGGAACACCGGCACGGCCCACCCCCTGCAAATGCTCGTGGCGGCCCTTGAAGATGCCAAGCCGGGTGACCGGATTCTCCTCGTGAGCTATTCCGACGGCGGCGATGTGTTCAACCTCAAGGTGACCGAGAATATCACCAAGCTTCAGGGCAAGCGAAGGGGCATCAAGAAGCATGTGGCGACGATGAAGGATCTTCCCAACTACGGGCGCTATCTCCTCTTCCGGGGTCTGGTCTCCCGCGAATACGAAGCGCCCGCCCCTGTTCCGTACGCTTCTCTCCCCCGCGAGTGGCGCGAGCGCAACAGCATCATGTCGCTGCACGGGAGCAAGTGCCGCAAGTGCGGTGAAGTTCAGTTCCCCGTCGAACGCGTTTGCCCCAAGTGCCTTTCCAAGGACGATTACGAGGAAGTCAGTCTGGCCCAGAAGCCGGCCAAGATCTACACTTACAACAAGGATTTTGCCACTCCCACCTCCGATCCGCCCAACAGCATGTGTCAGGTCGATTTCGAAGGCGGCGGACGGATCCAGTGCATCATGGCCGACCGGGATCCCAACGAACTGGAAGTCGGCATGCCGGTCGAGATGGTCTTCAGACGATTCCACGAAGAGAAGAATATCATCCACTACTACTGGAAAGCCCGACCGCCGCGCGAGCCCAAGAAGTAAGCGGGCTAGGGGAATCTAAGAGGAGGAAAAGCAATGGCAAGCGGAACGATCAAAGATAAAGTGGCCATCGTGGGTATGGGTCTCACCCGATTCGGAGAGCTCTGGACCAAGAGCGATGCGGATGTGATCATCGAGGCGGCCTGGGAAGCGTATCAAGACGCCGGCATCGAACCGAACGATGTCGATGCCGCCTTCGTGGGGACGATCTTCACGGGGGTTACGGCGGCATGCCTTACCGAACCCCTTAAGATGGATATGAAGCCCGTCACCCGTGTGGAGAACAACTGTGGTTCGGGTTCGGAAGCCCTGCGCATGGCGGCCCTTTCCATCGCCTCCGGCATGTATGATGTCGTCCTTGCCCTCGGATTTGAGAAGTGCAAGGACTGCGGCTTCAACGTTCTTCCGACGCCTCAGCCCGATAGTTTGCACCCGGTTTACAACACCCGGCTTACCGGCCCGGGCGCTTACGCCATGGCCGCCATCGCCTACTGGCACAAGTACGGCATTGATCCCATTCAGGGCAAGCGCACGCTGGCCAAGATCGCGGTGAAGAACCATCACAACGGCTCCATGCACCCGAAGGCCCACCTTCAGAGGGAACTCAGCATGGAAGCGGTGATGATGTCACCCCCGATCGTGTATCCTCTGGGTCTCTTCGATTGCTGCCCCACCACCGACGGCGCTGCGGCGGCCATCCTCTGCCGAGCCGATATGGCCAAGAAATTCCGCGATGATTATGTTCTGGTCAAAGGCCTGGGTGTGGCCGTATCCCGCATCAATCCGTGGAACGGCAAGTGCAAGTCCGATGTGGATCTCACCTTTTGGACGGAGACGGATGTGGCCTGCCAGCAGGTCAAGCAGCAGACCGGCGTGAAGGATTTCTCCAAGGAAATCCAGATGGTCGAGCTCCATGATTGTTTCACCATCACCGAGCTCATTGCCTACGAGTCGCTCGGCCTGTGCAAGCGGGGTGAGGGCACGACGGCGGTGGATGAGGGCTGGTTCCTTCTCGATGGAAAACAGCCGGTCAACCCCGATGGTGGATTGAAGGCCTTCGGGCACCCGATCGGGGCCAGCGGCATCCGCATGGCCTATGAGTGCTACAAGCAGATTCAGGGCAAGGCGGAGAAGCCCCAGCGCCAGCTCAAGAACGTGAAACTCGCTCTGGCGCAATGTCAGGGCGGTGTTCCGGGCACCTTCCAGGCCAACGTTCAACTGTTCGGCGCTCCGGAATAGAACGGCCAGGGCGGCAAAGTCAGGGCCGGAAAGGAAAAGCAGCATGCCGTACGAAGATATCCTCTACGAAGTCAAGGACCATATCGCCCGGATCACGATCAATCGGGAGAAGAAATTCAATGCCTTCACCCGCTGGACCTGCTATGAACTGGTTCAAGCCTTCACCGAGGCGGGTGATGATCCCAAAGTGGGGGTGGTGGTGCTCACCGGCGCAGGGAGCAAGGCGTTTTGTACGGGTGGGGATGTGGAGTGGGAAGCCCGCGGGTTCGGTGGGGAATGGGGCCCGAAGGTGGATATCTTCAGCGCCATAGCCATGTGTCCCAAGCCCACCATCGCCCGGGTGAACGGTCTGGCCATCGCCGGCGGCAATGTGATGCAGGCCTGTTGCGATCTTTCGATCGCGGCGGAGAATGCCCGCTTCGGGCAGGCGGGGCCGCGCGTCGGAAGCTTCAATGCGGGATGGGGTACGGCTTACATGGCGCGCCTTGTCGGCGCCCGAAAGGCCAAGGAGTTCTGGTTCCTCTGCCGGCAGTATACGGCGCAGCAAGCGCTGGAGATGGGGCTCGTCAATGCGGTGGTCCCGCCCGATAAGCTCGATGAGGAAGTCAATAAGTGGTGTGCCGAGATTCTCGCCCTCAGTCCATCGGCCTTGAAGGCGGTCAAGAACAGCTTCCTCGAAGAGGATGCCCAGTTCATCGGCCGGGCGCTCTTCGGCGGGCAGCTTACCGGATACATTCAGTCCAGCCCCGAGGCCAGAGAGGGTCAGCAGGCCTTCATGGAGAAGCGCAAGCCCGATTTCTCCAAGTTCCGCAAGTAGAGAATCGGACTCATGGGCTCAAGCGGAGGCACAAAGGGGCATCGTGCCTCCGCTTTTCATATCGGGAATTCGAACGGCAAGATTGACAGGGGGATATTGGGGTTGGCTCCAGCGGAATGGGTGCGGATTCGGCAGGGGCTGGGGAACCGAATATCCCTCTTTCTGTTTGGAGCCCCCAAGGCTCTTCGGGCGCAAGATCAATAGAAGGATAAAGCCATGGATTTTAATCTCACACCGGCGCAAGAGGCGCTCAAGCGGGAATTCGAGGAGTTTTTCAGCGAATTGGAGAAATCCGCACCGCCGAACCATACCGCCAAAATCGATTACTGTTACGAGCATGAGGATGCATGGGCCTTTCACCGGGAGGTCGGCCGGAAGCTCGGCCGGAAAGGGTGGCTATCGCTGCCATGGCCGAAGGAGTACGGCGGCAAGGGCCTCGGCCAGATCGAGCAGTTGATCTTTCAGGAGATCCGGGCTTACCATCGGATTCCCGGGTTCGATCCCGGCCCTGTGGTGGCGGCCGCCGGCGTTCTCGAGCGCGGCACCGAGGAGCAAAAGAAGAAGTGGCTCCCGCTGATTGCCAGCGGCGAGACCACATGGTGCGAAGGTTGGAGCGAGCCGAACTCCGGATCGGATCTGGCATCCATCACCGCCACCACCGGATATGAAGATGGCAACGACTGGGTGATCAACGGTCAGAAGGTATGGACCACCGGCGCCCATCGCTGCAGCCACATGATCCTTTTGGCCCGCACCGATCCAAAGGCCCCCAAACATCAGGGGATCACCTATTTCCTGACCCCGATCAAGGATATGCCGGGGATAGAGGTTCGGCCCATCCTGCGGATGTACCGCGGCCACTCGTTCAATGAGGTGTTCTTCGATAACTTCCGCATTCCCAAGGAGAACATCATCGGGGAGGTGCACAAGGGGTGGTATGTGCTCATGGCCGGGATGGACTTCGAGCGCACGGGCGTAGCCTTTGTGGCCGAGACGCGGCGCGACTTCGATGAGCTCATCGAGTTTGTCCGTGAGAACGGCTTCGACGGCCGCAGCCCCGCCGAGGCCGCGGTGGTGCGGCATCGCCTTGCCCAGTGCCTCATCGAACTCGAGACGTGGCGCCAGTGGGCGTACTATGTGGCATGGCTCCAGAGCAAGGGGGAGCACGTTCCCGGGGAGTCATCGGCGGTCAAGCGGTTCGGATCCGAACTGATGGTGAAGGTTTCTCAGGTCGGACTTGAAACGCTGGGGCTGTACGGGCCGCTCAAAGAGGGATCGAAGTGGGCGCGCCTTCAGGGCCGGTTCGAATATGCTTGTCAGCATGATCTCGGCATGACGATCGCCGGCGGCACCACGGAAGTCCAGAAGAATATCATTGCGTGGATGGAGCTTGGCCTCCCCCGCAAATAAAGGGACGCGATTATGAACCTCGATTTCAATGAAGCCGAAGATATCCTCAGAAATATGGCCCGGGATTTCATGGAGAAGGAATTCCCGAAGAAGTTGGTGCGCGAGCTCGAGGATGATCCCACCGGATACAGTCCCGAGGTCTGGGCAAAGATGGCGGAACTCGGGTGGATGGGGCTTCTTATCCCCGAAAAATACGGCGGGATCGAAGGCTCGTTCATGCAATTGGTGGTTTTGCTCGAAGAGATGGGACGCGCGTGTTTTGTGGGTCCCTACTTCTCCACGACCCTCTGCACCATGGCCATCCTCGATGCCGGCACGGAAGAGCAGAAATCGCGCTTCCTCCCGCAAATCGCCGAAGGGAAACTCAAGATGGCCTTCGCCTTCACCGAACCCCAAGCGCGTTTCGAGGCTTCCGGCATCGCTCTCAAGGCGACGCCCGAGGGGAATGATTTCGTCTTGGATGGCATCAAACTTTTCGTTCAAGATGCCCGGGCGGCGGATGATTTCCTCTGTGTCGGCCGGACCTCCTCGGCCCAAGACCCCCGGGAGGGGATTTCCCTTTTCGTAGTTGATGCCCGAAGTCCCGGGATTACTCTCACGCCCCTGATCACCATGGCATACGATCACCAGTGTGAGATCCTCTTTCAAGGGGTGCGTGTTCCGGGGGGGAATCTCGTCGGCGGGCGGGACGAAGGTTGGCCTATCGTGGAAAGGCTCCTTGCGAAGGCCGCCGTGGCCAAGTGCGCGGAGATGAACGGGGGGGCGGAGTGGGTGGTGGGAGCGAGCGTGGCCTATGCCAAAGAGCGCATTCAGTACGGCAAGCCCATCGGAAGCTATCAGGCCATTCAGCATTACCTTGCCGATATGTGGACGGATGTGGGCTTGGCCAAGCGGATGACCTACTATGCCGCATGGAAGATCGATCAGGGGCTCCCGTTCGATATGGAGGCCTCCATTGCCAAGGCGTGGGTGACCGAGGTATATAAGCATGTCTCGCGAATGGGCATTCAGATTCACGGCGCTCTCGGCACCACCCGCGACCATGATATGGGTCTCTATTTCCAGAGAGCCCGGCAAGGAGCGGTTCTGTTCGGCGATCCCGATTTCCACCGCGAAAAGGTAGCCCGGTTTATGGGCTTGTGAGTGGACTTGAGGGGGCGACGGCCCCTTCGAGAGGCGGAAGGGACCTTGATCACCATTGCAGATGATCTCAATGCCCGCTTGCCCGGGGGGTTGCTGGCCGTTCTTCGGGAGATGGGAGAGTGGGGTCGCTCGAAGGGGCAGGGGGTGTATCTGGTGGGGGGTGGGGTCCGGGACGCCTTGCTCGGCATCCCCAACTACGATCTCGACATCGTGCTGGAGGGTCCGGCCATTCCCTTTGCGCGCGAGCTCGCCCGGGCAAAGGGATGGAAGGTTCGGACGCATCCCCGCTTCGGTACAGCCAAGCTCTTCTGGGAAGATTTCTCGCTGGATATCGTCACCGCCCGCTCCGAGACCTACGAGCACCCCGCCGCTCTCCCCACCGTGAAGGCCGGCACGATCCTCGATGATCTGGCCCGGCGGGATTTTACCATCAACGCCATGGCCGCCCGCTTGGATGCCGCCTCTTTCGGACAGCTCCTCGACCCTCACGGCGGAAGGGAAGATCTGGCGGAAAAGCTGATCCGCGTGTTACACCCCGGCAGTTTCCGGGATGATCCCACCCGCATGCTTCGCGCCATTCGGTACGAGCAACGCCTGGGCTTCCGGCTGCATCCGCAGACGGAGGCGCTTTTGCTCGGGCATCTCGAAGGGTTGAACTTGCTCACCGGGGAACGGCTCTGGCATGAGCTGGACTTGATTCTTCAGGAAGCCTTCCCGGAGAAGGCCCTCCTGAGGGCTCAGGGACTGGGATTGCTCGAACGCCTCTACCCGGCCCTTGCCTTCGATGAGTGGTTTGCCGAAAGCTTCGGCCGCGCTCGCGAGCTTCGGGGCCTTTCGCTTTCCATGAGGGCCGTGTATCTGGGGATTCTGGCTTGGCGCTTCGATGAGGCGCAGTCCGAAGGGTGCATCCGCCGCTTCAGAATGCCGGGATGGGCATCGCGCACGATTCGGGATGTGATCCGGTTGAAACGTTTCGTGGCCGCGCTGGTGGATCCGCTTTTGCCACCGAGCCGGATCAGTGAGAGACTCGAGAAGCTCTCGGCCGAGGCGATCGGTGCCGCCGCCGCAGCCGCGGATTCTCCGACCTTGCGCGAGCGGCTCGAACGGTACCTTTCGGATTGGCGCCATGTGGCGCCGTTTCTCACCGGAGATGATATCCTTGCCCTCGGCGTTCGTCCGGGGAAGGAAGTGGGGGCCGTGCTGCGCGCGTTGCGCGCAGCACGGCTTGACGGCCGGATCACCACCCGGGATCAAGAGATCGCCATGGTTCGAGAAATGGCATCGCATCTCTGAAGGCCGGGGGAACGCTGTTTCCGTTTCAATTCCGGAATGACTGCGATGAGAGGTCCCTCATTAGCCGTGGATCGCCCCAATCTGATCCTTCTGGTGGTTTGCACCGGCATCTTCGTTGCCGCCCTCGATCAGACGGTCATTTACGGGGCCATGAGCGATATCATGTTCGATCTCCGGATGAACGTGACCCATCTCGATCAGGTCTCATGGCTCGTGAGCGGGTATCTCCTCGGGTACACCTTCGTGATGCCCCTCGTGGGCCGCATTTCCGATGTGTACGGACATCGGCGGGTATATGTGGCTTCGGTGATGGTGTTCATGGGCGGGTCGGTTCTCCTTTCGATGTCCATGATCGTGCCCTCTCTGGAGAATTTCACTTGTATTCTCGTTGCCCGGGTGGTGCAGGCCATCGGGGGTGGGGCGGTGGTTCCCGCCGGAATGGCCATCGTGGGCGATACCTATCCGGAAAAGCGGCGGGCCATTGCGATGGGGGTGATCGGGGCGGCGGTGGAGGGGGGCGGGGCTCTGGGGCCTCTCTATGGGGCTTCCATCGCCGAATACGTCGATTGGCGGTGGATATTCTGGGTCAACGTCCCCGTGGGGATCGTTGTGATCGTCCTCGTCTTTCTGATGATCGCGCCCAGCGTCCGCCACCGGCTCCGGGTGGACTATCAGGGGGGAATGCTCTTGGCGATTGCGCTGGCTTTGCTCAGCCTCGGTCTTTCTCAGCAATTGCATCGTCCCCATGCGGAAGCCTATATGGCGGCTCTGCTCGTCGCCTCCGCCGCCCTTTTCGCCGTGTTCATTCGCCGTCTGCGAGTAGCCTCGGAGCCCCTTATCCGCCCGGCGCTCTTTCGGCACCCCACCTTCTCTGCCGCCAACGGCACCCATCTCTTCATCGGAGGCGCCCTCATCATTGCTCTGGTGGTGATCCCCGTGATGGCCTACACCGTCACAAACCTGCGGGATATCGAGGTGGGCCTGCGGCTAGCGCGTCTCACCTTCACCATTCCCATCGGGGCGGTGATCGGCGGATTCCTTTGCCATCGCTTCGGGTATCGGGTGCCGATCTTGATGGGGCTTGCGGCCGGCGCCATCGGCTTCTTCTTCATGAGCCGGTGGACCGAATCTGTGGATGAGCCATGGCTCACCGTTCATCTCGTCGTTTGCGGGCTCGGCTTTGGACTTGTCATCGCCCCGATCACCACCGCGGTCCTCGATTCGGTAGAGGAAGGGAGCCGCGGCATCGCCTCCGCACTGGTGGTTGCCGTGCGCATGATCGGGATGATCATCGGCCTTTCCTTCATGAATTCTCTGGGCATGGGGCATTTTCATGCCGTCGCGGCCGGCATGTCCTTGGAGGAAATGGAGGAGGAGCTCCGCCCCTTTGCCCTCAGCCTATTTCAGGATTTCTTCCTTGCCGCCGCGATCATTTGCCTCGCCGGCATGGGGCTCGCGGTATGGGTGAGGCGTCGGGGGGATTGCATCGGTTGGGGGGGCTTACGGATTTAGCGGAAACACCGGTGATTTCGGGGGAATCGGCCCCTCGTTGACACACGTTCGCCGTCCGACTATGATAGGGACGGTTTGCAATCTCGGAGGGCTGAAGGAATGAACGCACGGAATCGCCTTTTCGGTTTGCTCATCGTTTGCTTGATCGGCGTGGGGGTCGCCGCCGGGGCGATCGGCTGTTCCGGTTCGAAAAACGACGATTCCTCGCCGCCGGCTCAAGGGGGCAACGTGATCGCCGTCATTCATACTTCGGCGGGGGATATCACCCTCGAACTCTATCGGGACAAAATGCCCATTACCGTGGATAACTTCGTTCGCTTGGCCCGGGACGGGTTCTACAACGGACTGATCTTTCATCGGATCAAGGATGATTTCATGATTCAGGGCGGCGGCTATACGCCGGACGGTGTGTTGAAGAAGAGCCCTTACGGCCCGATCAAGCTTGAGATCCATCCCGAGGTGCAACACGTGGACGGGGCGATCTCGATGGCACGTACCTCAGACCCCAACAGCGCCACGAGTCAATTCTTCATCTGCGATGGTCCCCAGCATTTTCTCGATGGCTCGTATGCGGCGTTCGGGGTGGTGACGGAAGGGATGGAAGTGGTGCGCGCCATTGCTTCACGTCCTCATGATCACAGCATGGGCGATGGGAGCGGTCGGCCGCTCGAGGATGTGCTGATCCTCTCGATCGAGATCCGGGATTGATCGGCGCCGGGGGGCGGTGAAAACGCTCAGATCGGGGTGTGCTTGGGGATGGAGAAGGAAAAGGTGCTCCCCTCGCCGAGTTTGCTTTCCACCCATATCCGACCGTGATGGCGTTCGACCACCGTCTTGGCGAAGAGAAGCCCCAGACCCCTCCCGCCGGCGCGGCGGACAACCTCGCTATCCGCCTGATAGAATCCATCGAAGATGGATTTCTGGTCCTTCTCCGAGATCCCGATCCCTTGATCCCTCACCTGAAAGACGATCTCCTCGGGCTTATCGGAGACGGTGACCTCGATCGTCGAATCGTTCGGCGAGAACTTGCTGGCATTGGAGAGGATCCGGGAGAGGGCCTCGCGCAAGCGGTCCCTATCCGCCCAGATCGTGCCGATGGATGGCTCGATGGAGACGGTCACCGTTTGGCGCTTGGCCTTCGTCAGATGCGAGACGCTGTCGATGGCGCCGGTGACGATGCGCCGGCAATCGGTGGCCCGGGGTTCGACCTTCACCTCGCTCGTCAGAATGTTGGCGATCGGATAGATATCGTCCGCCACGGCCATGAGTCGCTCTGTGGCCCTGAGGATATTTCCCTTGAGCCGCTCTTGGGTGGAGGCGCTCATCTGCTCCGGCTCGGTCTCGTGGAGGAGGCGTGCGGAGGTCCGGAGGGAAGTGAGGGGCGTCTTCAACTCATGGGAAAGGATGTAGAGAAGGCGCGACTTGAGATCGTTCAGCCGCGATAGTTCGGCCGCGTTCTGGATTTCCTGAACGTGGAGGCGGGCGCGTTCGAGAGAGATGCTCGCCTCATGGGCAAATACGAGGGCGATGCGTTTTTCCTCGTCGGCCAAGGGCTTGCCGTCTGTTCTTCCAAAGACGATCACGCCCATGTGCTTTCCCGGAAGCATCAGAGGGAGAATGTTGATGCAAACGAGCCCCCACTGAGTTGCGAGGGAGCCCAGATGCGGATCGGCTTCCAGCGCCGGCTGGCCTTCGGAAGAGCGGTTCAAGAAGAGAGGCTCCCCGCTCGTGAAGACCTTGGGAAGAAGCCCGGGGCTCACTGTGAGATCTACCTGAGATGCCGCCATCGGGGCCTCCGCCGGAATCGGCCGGGAGGGGTTGATTTTCTCCGGGAGGACCAGAGCTTTCGTATCGAGATATTCATCGCATCTATCGGCGAGCAGAATCCAGACGAAATCGCAGGAAAAGAGGTCTTTGACCCCCTTTGAGATGATTCCTATGATTTCCGCGGGGGAGATTGCCCCCGCCAGAGCCGTACTCGCCGTCTGGAGATCCCGGAGGAGTTTGTGCTCGGCCCTGAGGGCTTCCGCTTTCTCCAAATTGGCCGCCATCTGGTTGAAAGAGGTTGACAAGCGCCGGATTTCTATGGGGCCGGTCACCGGAACGCGGTGCGCAAAATTCCCGGCGCCGATCTTTTCGGCTCCAAAGGAGAGATCTCGAAGCGGCCTCATCGCCCTCCATATCCAGGCGACGCTGACGATCACGAAGAGGAGCAATCCGAAAATCGCTCCGATCATCAGGTTTCTCACCGTGTTCTGGATGGGACCAAAAGCCTCATCGTACGGTTGGGATACCCAAACATACCAATCCGGGAAGTTCTCGTTGAGGGACATATACCCTGCCACCATCGTCTCGCCGTTTTCTTTGTAGGTATCGAGTCCGGCGGCGAATGGCTGTGGAGACGGCGCATCCTCGGGACGGTTGAACTTCTGGAAGGCCAGTGCCCTCGGGGCATAGATGGTGCCGTCTTTGGCGATCACCCGCGTGAACCCCTGTTTACCGAGGGTGGCGCCTTCGGTGATCTCCCAGATGGTCCGCATGTTCATCTGCCCGATGATCACTCCGATGATCGCCCCCCCGTTTTTGTCCCGCACCGGGGCGGTATAGTCCATGACCACTTCTCCTTGCGTGCCTCCGGCGGCATAATGGGGGGGTGATACGACCACTTGCCCCATCTTCTTGGCCGCTTCGAACCAGGGCGTCCGGCTCCAGTCGGTATCGTAGAGGTTATTCGTTGAGGTGATGGTTCTCCCTTCGGGATCCAGAAGTGCAATGTTGAGGAACACGCTGTAGTAGGTCTGGATAGTGTTGTAAAAGTTCTGGATTTCGAGGAGTTCCGACCGCTTTGCTTCCGGGGAAGCTTGAGTGGAGCGGATGACCTCGTTGTTGGCGAGGGTCTGGATATCCTGATAGGGCCGGATCAGCGCTCGCTCCAGTTCATCGCGCACTTGTTCGGAAAAGGTGATGAGGTTCGTCTCGGTGGCGGTGCGGAGGGCATCGTTGGTGCGCGTAATGCCGTACCATCCGAATACCACGGCCAGCGGCAGGAAGATGATCAAGAAGCCCAGCACGATCGTGCTGGCCATTGTCAGGTTACCCTGCAGACGGTCTAACGGTCTTCCGAGCCGGTTCACATTTCATTCCTTCGATAAACTCAACAGGCCACCGCCGGGGACCGCTCTTACCGGCAGGATCGGTTTTGCTCGGTTCGGAATATCCGGACTTCGCCGCTCTTAAAGGGCGATCGTCAATGCAGAGGGCAAAACTCGAAAACGGGCCGGCCCCTCCCCCACCAACTCCCCGTCTGCCTGAATCAGAATCCTTTCTTCCGATTCCACGTCCACGGAAGAAGCTTTCTCCATCCTGACCTTGGGATGGGTTACATGCGTTCCCAGATAAGCCCGCGGGAATGCTTGGACCAGTTCCAATTTGCTCAGGTCCCCGATCACCAGAACTTCAAAAAGCCCATCTTGTAGATCGGCATCGGGTGCGATCCGCATGCCGGCGCCATAGAAGCCGCCGTTGGCGATCACTACACTGCAAATCCGGGCGTCTTGGCGCTGGCCGTCTATGTGAAGATGAATCTCCACGTTGCGGTATGCCCCCAGCGAGCGTAATACTCCGAAGAAGTACGGGACGGCGCCCCGGACGAACTTCGGCCCTCTGGATGCGGTCTCCACCACCATTCCATCGAATCCAAGGCCAGCGGCGCTGATGAAGAACCGGCTCACCGGCTCACCGTTCTGGAAGCATTCCACTACCCCCACATCGGCTTTTATCGTTCGGGGGTGAGCCAGATGAAGGCAACTCTGCCGATAGTTCCGCGAGATACCGAGGAACCGGGCAAAATCGCAACCGGTGCCGGTATTCAAAATGCCCATCATGACTTCATTTGTCTTTCCGGACTTCATGAGTCCGTTGACGACCTCGTTCACCGTTCCATCGCCCCCTACGGCTATGACCATGCCATATCCGGCGCGTGCCGCCTCTTCGGCAAGCTCCATGGCATGCCCCCGATGCTCGGTGCGCACATAGTCGAACGCGAGCCCGGATTCCACGAGCGCTCGATGGATTCGCGGCCATCGCATCCCCGTGAATCCGTATCCAGAGGTCGGGTTGACGATCACCCTTGCGTTCGCTTTCATCGAATGTGCTCTCCTCGTGGAACCGATACAACACGCCGGCAAAAAGCGAACGATCGTGTCGCCTTATCGGTCACATTATGCTCCGACTTATCGGTGTATTCAATACACAAGCCGGTCAAAATCCGGTAAACCCGGCGTAAAGGAAGTGCGGCAAAGTATTACCTTGCCACCGATTCCCTCCGGGATTGTTCGTTTCGCAGTCGCTCGATGAAATCGGCCGAACCGAGGTTTCGTTCCAGAAGATACCGCACATATCCCTGCGTGATTTGCTTGAGTTCCTGCGCCAGAGGTGGACTCATCTGCAAACGATCGGCGGTGGCGTAGTCCCCGCGCCCCAAGAGGCGAAGGATTTTGAGCCCCTCCACGGAAAGCGGTTGGACCACCGGTTCGGTGTGGGCGCAATCGGGGCAGAGAACCCCCCCGCCGCTCGGGGTGAAATAGTTGACCACCGGCTTGAGCGGCATCTCGCAGTTGACACACCGGTGGAGCTGCGGGGCATATCCCGCATGTGAAGCGATTTGAATCTCGAAGTATCGGGAAAAGATCTCCCGGCGCGGGGAGCGCTCGAGGAGGCGGAGGCTATCCAGAAGGAGGGTGTACACGGGGTAGTTTTCGGCGCGTTCGGAAGTGAAGGCATCGGTGAGCTCGGCCAGATACAGCGCTTGAGCGGTACGCCCAAGATCGCTCCGGATCGAAAGGAAGCTTTCAAGGATCTCTGCCTGCGAGATGATCTCGAGACTCCGCCCGTGGGCAAGCACCAGTGAGCATCGCATGAGGGGTTCCACATGGCCTCCGAGTTTGCTCTTGGTTTTGCGTACCCCCCTCGCCACCCCGCATATCTTGCCGGTGTTCGGGGTGTAGAGCGTGAGCAATCTATCGGCTTCCCCGAGATCGGCGTGTTTGAGGACGATGGCTTCGGTCTTGTAAGTCTTGGGCATCGGCATGGATGCACTCCGATCTCTCGATCTTGAGTGAGAAGAAGGAATCCCCGCCGATCAGATTTCGCGCCGTCCCTCGATCGCCCGCCCCAACGTGATCTCGTCGGCATATTCGAGATCACCCCCCATCGGCAAGCCGCGGGCGAGAGAGGTGACCCGTATCCCCAGTGGCGCGATCAAACGCTGGAGATACATCGCCGTGGCCTCCCCTTCCAGATTGGGGTTGGTGGCCAAGATCACTTCCCGGACCGATCCGCCTTTCAGGCGCTCGAGAAGCTCGGCGATCTTTAGATCATCGGGGCCGATGCCTTCCATGGGGGAGATCCTCCCGTGGAGCACATGATAGAGCCCTTTGAACTGACCGGTCCGCTCCAAGGCAAGGATGTCCAACGGCTCTTCCACGATGCACAAAAGGCTTCGGTCTCGATCCGGGCTTGAGCATAGGGCGCACGGATCGGCGTCGGTAAGGTTCTGGCAAATGGAGCAGAGGGCGATCTTCTCCTTGACGTCCGTGATGGCTTCCGCCAGAGAACGGGCTTCCGCCTCGGGCATACGGAGCACGTGATAGGCGACCCGTGCCGCTGTTTTGGGGCCGATGCCGGGGAGCTTGTGGAGCTCCTCGATGAGGCGAGCCACCGGTCCGGCCGGCAAAGCGGGTTTCGGGCTCACAGACATCACTCCGCTTTGAATTTCTTGAAAAGGTCGAGGGCCTTTTTGCTGTAGGGGGTTCGATGCTTATAGTGGATCCGGCAAGGGAACTTCGGGCAACTCAAGCAGTACTCGACCCGGTTTTCGATGGCACATGCGAGCACCGGGCAAGGGTTTCCCTTCCCTTCCTTCATTCGGCGGAGCACTTCCGGGGCATCGGGATCGGTGCCGCTCACGCACCCTCCGCACTTGGCTTTGAGGGCGCACACCTCGCATGAGATGCCGCATGCCGCGGGGAGCATCACCATGTTCTTCGCGTTCAGAAATAAACCGCAAGCGACGGGACACATCGGATATCATTCCTCTCCGGCCTACATGCCGGGTATCTTGAGTCCACCGGTGAGGGCTCCCATGGTGGATTCCACGAGGGCACGCGATTTCTGGCTCGCCTCCCGAAGCGCCGCAAGGATCAAGTCCTCGAGCAGCTCGACATCTTTGGGATTGACCACCTCGGGGGAGATCTTGATCGAGGTCACCTCTTGATGACCGGTCATGATCACTTTGACCGCCCCCCCGCCCGCCGTCCCCTCCACCGTAGCCTTGCCGAGCTCTTCCTGAGCCTTGAGCATCTTGGCCTGAAGTTGCTGGGCTTGCTTGAGAATCTTTTTGTCCATCATCTTATGTACTCCTCGTTCACGATCTGCGCTCCGTGATCGAGCGCTTCCTTGACCATCCGGCTTTGCGTCAGGGGAGGTGGGGGCGGGCGGTTCTCTTCGCCGATGAGCACGCAGCGCACCATATATCGCTTGCCGAAGACCTCCTCCAGTTTACCGGAAAGGACCGTGAGGTAGCGATGATCCTCCACCTTGCTCTTCTGGAACTTGGATTTGGCGAAGAAACCGAGTATCAAAGTCTCGTCTTCGATGGCCAGCGGCTTGCACGATCCCCGCAGGAGGGCATCGAGCTGTCCGGGCGTGCCTTTGCAGGCCTTGATGAAGTCATTCCAATGCGCTTGAATGTGTTCGATGGGGGAACCATCGGGCGGCGGCGCGATGCGCTGGACGATGGGTGGGGTGGGGGCCGCTTTCTCTGCCGGCTCCGGTTCGGTCGCAGGGGGTGGGGAAGCGATCGGTTTCTTCGGAGGCTCCGATTGGAGCCCTGTCTCCTTCCCCTCTTCGGAGGCGTAATCCACCAGCGCCAATTCCAATGGCAAGGTGGATTGCGGAGCATAGCGAAAATCGGCCTGCGCGAAGAGCTTGATCGCCCGGGCGATCTTTTGTAGCGGAATGCGGGAGATCGACGACTTGATATCGGCAAGCTCCTCGGCGCCGAGGTTCGCCATCTCTTCGGCGCCGCACTTGACGAGCAATAGGCTGCGCAGGAACTCGACGAATTCCCGGTTGAACTGCCGGATATCCAGACCATCGGCGGCGACGGCGTTAATGAGGGCAAGCCCCGCCGGGATATCGGCCGTGAGAAGCGCTTTGGCCAGTTCCCTGATGCGTGACCCTCCGGTCAGGCCCAATTCCCGCCGGACCAGATCGGTCTCGATGCGAAGGCCGTGGTGAACCACCATCTGTTCGAGCAAGTTCTCCGCATCGCGCAGGCTTCCTGTGGCCGCTCTGGCGATGAGGGTCAGCGCCTCCGGATCGGCGATGATCCCCTCCGCTTGCGCGATGAACTGAAGCCGTTCCACCATTGCCGGGAGCGGAATGCGGCGCAGATCGAAACGCTGACACCGCGAGGTGATGGTTGCCGGCACCTTGTGGACTTCCGTGGTGGCCAAGATGAAGATCACATGCGGCGGGGGCTCTTCGAGGGTCTTGAGCAGAGCGTTGAAGGCGGAAGTGCTGAGCATGTGGACTTCATCGATGATATAGACTTTGTATTTGGCCGCCGTGGGCATGAAGTTGGCCTTCTCGATGAGCTCCCGGATGTTGTCCACACCCGTATGAGAGGCGGCATCCAGTTCGATCAGGTCCACCGCCCGCCCCTCGTTGAAGGAAAGGCACATCTCGCAGGCGTTGCACGGTTCGCCCGTCTCGTTTTGAAGGCAATTGAGGGCTTTGGCCAGTATGCGCCCCGTGCTCGTCTTGCCCGTGCCGCGGGGCCCGAAGAATAGATATGCATGGGCCACCCGACCGGTGGCCAGCGCGTTCAGCAAAGTCCGGGTGACCGGCTCCTGACCCACCACTTCAGAGAGGGTTTGGGGCCGCCATTTGCGGTAGAGCACCAGAGCCATCTAGGGGTGTTCCTCCCGTTGGAGAATCACGCTTGCCACGCTGGCGGGGGCCGAAAGGACGGCATCGATACTTGCGAGCATGGATTCCTTTGCTTCCGGGAGCTTGCCTTCGATGGGAAGGTAGTTCGAAACGTGATCGCTGACGAACTCGGAGTTCACCTCTAGACGTTCGATGAGAAGGCGTTCTTCGCGAAGGATGCCCTCCGGCGGGAGCGGCTTGAACGCGCCCCGATCCAGAGCCTCCCGAAGGGGCGTTCCCGGGAAGATGATCAGGGTGCGAACGCGGATGAAGTCGGGATCGATGGCATTCAGAACGCGAGCGGTTTCCTCGGCATGCTCCCGCCATCGGGCTTGCCCCCCCAATCCTAGGATCACGTACTCGGAGAGGGAGATGCCCGCTTCTTTGACGCTTCTGCCCGCCTCGATCATCTCGGCGGCGGTGGCGCCCTTGTCGATGAACTTGAGGAGCACATCGTCGCCCGTCTCGAGCCCCAGATGAAGTCGGTTGAGCCCCGCCTCGCGCAGGCGTTTGAGTTCATCGGGCCTTTTCCTCAAGACGGTCTTGGCGCGGGCATAGCTCGTCACCCGCTCCAATGTGGGGAAAGTCTGCCGCAGGAACTCGAGGATTTCCACGAGATCGTCCGTCTTCATGATGAGGCTATCGGAATCGCCGATGAAGGCCGTTCTGACCCCTTGATTTGTCAGCCACAGCACGCCGCTATAGGGCGCCACCTCTTCGATGCGATCCTCCGCCCCGATCTTCTGGGCCCACTCACGGATCTCTTCGGCGAGCGCTTTCATCGCGAGAATGTCATTCTTGATCTCTTGGGTGGAGCGGATCTCGAGCTTGCGGCGTTGCCAGTGAATGCCGTAGCAGAAGGCGCATCGGTTCCACGGGCAATACCGCGTGGCTCGAACTAAGAGTGAACGTGCCTCGCTCGGGGGACGATAGGGTGGTGTCTCGAAATGCAACATGAGAGAACCTCTCGGGCCCGCCAGACACCAATCATGATAACAGGGGGCAAGAAGCGGGTCAAGGAAGCGCGCGAACGTTGGCCCTCTTCGAAAGGCGCCCTTTTGCCCTTGACACCCCTCGGCGAAACCCATAGAATTCACTAGGAATTGCGCCCGAACGGTCTACGAACGGTTATGACGGTTGTTGACGAGCTCAGCCAGATCAAACCCGAACACGGCATGGCATTGACCATCGGCGTGTTCGATGGGGTGCATCCGGGGCATCAGCACCTGATCCGCAGCACGAAGGCCAAAGCGGAGGAATGCGGGCTGTTGAGCGGGGTGATCACCTTTGGATGGCACCCGAAGGCCCTTCTGGATCCCCAAACCGAGCTCCCGTACCTCACGAGTATCGAGGAGCGGGTGGGGCTGATCAAGGATCTGGGGATCGACCATGTCATCGTTCTTTCCTTCACCCGGGAGCTGGCCGATCTCAGGGCGCGGGAGTTTGCCGCGTTGCTCAAGCAATATCTGCGGCTGCGCGCGCTCGTGATCGGGCCGGATTTTGCCTTGGGGAAGAACCGTGAGGGGACCGCCGAAGTGCTTCGATCCATCGGGGAGGAATTGGGCTTCACGGTGGATGTGGTTTCTCCGGTCAAGATCGGGGATATGACCATCAGCAGCACGGCCATCCGGCAGGCCCTGGCCCGGGGGGAGATCCGCAATGTCACTCAGCTTCTCGGCCGGCGCTTCAAGCTGAGCGGCACGGTGGTGCACGGCGACCATCGCGGCGGCAAGCTTTTGGGCTTCCCGACCACCAACATGAGCGTGAAGCGCAATCAGGCGCTCCCGGCGGACGGCACCTATATCACGCTGGCCCATGTTGGGGGGAAGGTTTATCGGGCGGTGACGAATATCGGCCTCAGGCCCACCTTCGGCCCCGGCGAGCGCACCATCGAAACGCATATTCTGGATTTCTGCGGGAATGTGTACGATCAGCAGATGAGCATCGAATTTGTGAAGCGCATCCGGGGGGAGATGAAATTCGAATCGCTCGAGCGGCTCAGATCTCAGATCGAGGCCGATGTGGCCATGGCGCGCGATTTCCCCATTGATATTCGCTTCTCCGGTGTATCTCGATGAAAGAGATCATTGATCGGATTTTGAGGCGCGGGGTGGCCGAGGTCATCGTCGAAGAAGACCTGCGGCGGATGCTGGAAGCGGGCAAGCCGCTCCGGCTCAAGGAAGGCTTTGATCCCAGCCGACCGGATATCCATCTCGGGCATGTGGTGGGGCTCCGAAAGCTCCGGCAACTGCAGGATCTCGGGCATCAGGTGGTCCTCATCGTCGGGGATTGGACGGCCCAGATCGGGGATCCCTCCGGCCGCTCCCAGACCCGTCCGATGCTCACCGCCGAAGAGGTCAAATCCAATGCCGAGACCTACATGAAGCAGTTCTTCAAAGTCGTGGATCGGGAGAGAACGGAGGTGCGGTGGCAGAGCGAGTGGTTTGCCAATTTCACGCTCGCCGATGTCATCCGGCTGACGAGCAAGTTCACCGTCGCCCAGATGCTGGCCCGGGAGGACTTTGCCAAGCGCTATGCAGCGGGGCATCCGATTGCCGTGACCGAGCTCCTCTACCCGCTCCTTCAGGCATATGACTCGGTGATGATTCAGGCGGATGTCGAGTTCGGGGGCATCGATCAGAAGTTCAACTGTCTGATGGGGCGGGAGCTTCAAGAGATCATGGGTCAGAGGCCCCAGCAGGTCTTCTTCACGCCGCTTCTAGTGGGAACCGATGGCAAGATGAAGATGTCCAAGAGCCTCGATAATTATATCGGCGTTGACGAGCCGCCCGATGAAATGTACGGCAAGGTGATGTCTCTGCCCGATGCCCTGATCCTCGATTACTTCGAACTGGTGACCGATGTGCCCGATGAGGAGATCGCCGAGTTCCGCCGGCAAATGGCGGAGAATGCCGTCAATCCGATGGTGCTCAAGAAGCGTCTGGCGCGGGAGATCGTGACCCAGTTCCACGGGAGTGAGGCGGCCCGGTCGGCCGAAGAGCGCTTCACCGAGGTCTTCCAAAAGCGCGGCCTTCCGGACGATATGCCGGTGGTTTCGGTGCGGATGGATCAGGGACCGGTGGATATCGTGGGGATTTTGGTGACGGCGGGTGTCGCCAAGAGCAAGGGCGAGGCCCGGCGTCTGTTGAGTCAGGACGCCATCGAGGTGGACGGGAAGCGCGTCAACGAGCCGATGGTCGCGGTGAAGGATGGAAGTATCATCAAGGTGGGCAAGCGGCGGTGGTTGAAGATCGCTGAGGCTCATCGGGGTTGATGTATTGACATAACTAATCGAAGCGTTGGAAGGCTCTCGGGAGCAAGAATTGTTGGAGAGGAGAGGAATGGCGCACAAAACCCATGCCGAAGTCTACAAGGAATACAATGAGAAGAAGGCCCGCATCCTTCAGATGGGTGGGGCGGAGGCAGTGGCCAAGCAAAAGAAGGAGGGCAAGTGGACCGCCCGGGAGCGGATCGAGTACTTTTTCGATCCCGGCACCTTCGTCGAGCTGGGCATGTTTGTGAAACATCGGACGACGGCCTTCGGCCTCGATTCGAAGGAGATTCCCGCCGAGGGGGTGATCACCGGATTCGGGAAGGTCAACGGGCGCTATGTAGTGGCGGCCGCCGAGGATTACACCACGATGGCCGGCACGTTTGGTGAGGGGCACGGGAGGAAGTTCGCCAGGGCGATTGAATTTGCCAAGGAGAAGGGTTGGCCCTTCGTGGGGATGAACGATTCCGGCGGCGCCCGCCTTCAGGAGGGCATGGATACGCTCGAGGCGTATGGATGGTGCTTCAATGCCCAGATCCGGGCATCGGGGATCATCCCGCAGATCGCCCTTCTCATGGGACCGTGTCTCGGCGGGCAGGCCTATCATCCCATCATGCAGGATTTTCTCATCCAGTGCAAGAACACCGGATTCATGGGGATCGCCGGCCCCGCTTTCGTCAAGACGCAGATTGGGGAGGAGATCACTCTGGAACAGCTTTCGGGGTGGCGGGCGCATGCGGTGAAATCGGGTCAGACCCATGTGGTTGCCGAGGACGATAAGGACTGTCTGGACAAGGCGAAGGCGCTCCTTTCCTTCTTCCCGTCGAACAATCGGGAGATGCCGCCGCGGATCGCTACGAAGGATGACCCCAACCGGTTGATCCCGGAGCTCGATGAGTTGGTGCCGGTGGAGGAGTTCCGGCCTTTCGATATGATGGAGGTCATCAAGCGGATCGTGGACGACGGGTATTTCTACGAGACCCTCGGCCTTCACGCGAAGAACCTGATCACGGGGTTCGCCCGCTTCAACGGCCGGCCGACGGGCATTGTGGCCAATCAACCGAAAGAGAAAGCCGGAATGCTGGATATAGACGCTTCGGATAAGCTGGCGCGGTTCGTCCGGTTCTGCGATCTCTTCAATATCCCGGTGGTGACGCTGCAGGATTGCCCCTGCTTTATCATCGGTTCGGATGCCGATTGGCGGGGTATCCTGAGGCACGGCGCTAAGACCCTGTACGCATGGGCGGATGCCACCATTCCTTTGATCTCGATCATTCTACGGAAATCGTATGCCGGTGCCCATTATGGGATGCTTGACAAGTCCATCGGCGCCGATCTCGTCTGGGCATGGCCGCAGGCCAAGATCACGATCGTGGGGGCGGCGACGGCGGCGAGCGTGATCTTTGCCAAGGAGATCAAGCAATCGAAGAATCCCGCTGAAACGCAGGCCCAGCGCATGGCGGAGTACAGCGAGCTCTATGAGAACCCCTATCGCTCCGCCGAAAGGGGCTATACCGACGGGATCATCATGCCATCGGAGACGCGTAAGTATATCAACATGTCGCTGGATATCTTGGAGAAGAAGAACGCGGATAATAAGGCGTTCAATGCGCGTCCGTGGCGCAAGTATTCGAACATTAACCTTTAAGATAAGGTTTATCATCGGAGAGGGAATCGGGTGCGGGCGGGGCCGGACGAAGGTCGGCCCCGCCCGCCTTCCATTTGTCCCAAAAACAGCGATTGAAGAAGCGCATGCCGAGACGCTTCTTAAGCCGGGGGGTTGGGGGTGTCCCCCGAGAAAACCCTTTGGGCGGGTGGGTGGGATCGGAGAAGCCGGATCGTTCATGGGGTGTGGGGGAATTCCGGGGCAAGGTTCGGAATAAGGTGATCATGGTCATTCACCCTAGTGGTGAAGGTCGCAAAGCTGAATCGCTTTTTTGGGGTTTGTTGTCTTGCCCTATCCCCTGTGCTATTGTATGGTATAAGTTCGGCTGACCATCTCGGATGGAATGCGCAGGGCGCGGTCCGCAACGAGAACAGCGGAAGGGGGCATGCCCGCGATGAAACGCAATGAAACCTTCGATGCTTCTGAAGATCTGGTCGCGCGGGGTGCGGGCATCATCCGTGCTGTTCGGCAGAATCATGCGCTCGAGCATGCCACCATTGCCATCCTCTTGCAGCGGCTCAACGGTCGGGTGCGGATGATGGGCCGCGCCGGGTGGAACGGATTTTATATCTTCGGGAACATCCCCACGGAGGTTATCGAGGAAGCGGCGCATGAAGCCCTTCGCCGGCTCCAATCAGGGGAAAAGGACTTGGCCGTCTCGCCGATGTGCGGCACGAACATCGTGGTGGCGGGGCTGGCCGCCGGTGTGGCTTCGGCGTTCGCCGCCAGAGGGCATCGGGGTGCGGATAGGCTGGGGCGGATCCTCATCGCCTCTACGATCGCGGTGTTGCTGGCTCAGCCGCTGGGGAGACTCGCTCAGCGATATATCACCACCACCACAGATCTCGATGACGTGAGCATCGGACGGGTGGTGCGAAGTGGTGATATGGGCATCGTTCGTCATAAGGTGGAGATCCTTCGTTCTTGAGGAGGTGTGCCGTGGCCAAGATGCCGAAGGAGGTTGTGGAATTTTTCCAACAGGATCCGGTGAAAGTGCCCAAGGTCATCGCTACCGTCGATGCCAAGGGCGTGCCCAATGTGGTCCCCAAGGGAAGTCTTGTGGCTGTGGATGAGGAGACGATCGCCTATGCGGATCTGGCGCCGGGCAAAACGCGGTCGAACCTCAAGCCGGGCGCCCGAGTCGCGATCGCGGCCTTCAAACTGCCCCCCGCGGGATATCAAGTGAAGGGCACCTTTCAGGGGTTCCAGACTTCCGGACCTCTGGTGGAACGGTTCGCCAAGATGCTCAAGCCCATGGGCATGGATGTTCGTTCGGTGGGGGTCATCAAGGTGGAAGAGGTCTATTCTCTCTCGCCCGCCGATGCGGGCAAGCGGATCGTCTAGCGTTCGGGGAGGAAGGTGTGAGTGCTGAAGCACAGGCAAAGCAACTTCCCCGTTACCATCGCGTGGTGGTGAAACTGGGGACAAATCTTATCACCGCCGGCAAGATGAGCCTCAGCCGCAAGACGATGGCCGGCCTTGTGGGTCAGGTGGCCCTCCTTCATGGACGGGGCGTGGAGATGATCATTGTTACCTCCGGCGCCGTGGCGGCGGGGAAACACCGGATGGGCATCCGGAAGAAGCGGCATCATGTTCCGTTCCGCCAGATGATGGCCGCCATCGGGCAGGGGCCGCTCATGCATGCCTATGATCGCCTGTTCCGGGCCCATGGCATCGTGGTGGCACAGGCTCTGCTCACCAAGCCGGATTTCCTGAGCCGGCTGAGCTATCTCAATGCGCGCAATACCCTCTTGGGGCTCATCGAGCTCGGAGTCGTGCCCATCGTGAATGAAAACGATGTCGTCTTTGTGGAAGAGCTTCAGGGAACGACGTTTTTCGGTGATAATGATAATCTCTCGGCCATGGTGGCCAATCTGGTGGATGCGGATCTGCTGATCATCCTGAGCGACGTCGCCGGTCTCTATACCGCCGATCCCTTGCGCCATCCCGATGCGCGATTGATTCCCCGGGTGGAGAAGATCGATGCTTCCATCGAGCGGCTGGCCAAAGGGCCGAGCGGTTCGAAGGGAACCGGCGGAATGATGACCAAACTTCAGGCGGCCAAGCTTGCCACTGCCTCCGGCACGGCGGTGATCATTGCGGCGGGCCATGAACCCGGGATCATCGTCCGGGCCGTCGAAGGAGAGCCGGTGGGCACCTTCTTTGTCCCCGTTGCTTCCCGTCGCGAAAGCCGGCAGCGGTGGATGCTCAGTCAACCTGCCAAAGGAAAGCTTGTAGTGGACGCGGGCGCCAAGGTAGCCCTTCAGAAGAACCACAAGAGCCTCTTGCCGGCAGGGGTTGCGGAGGTCAAGGGCGATTTTGATCGGGGCGATGAGGTGGTCCTCGTTGATCCCGAAGGAACTTGCTTTGCGGTGGGCATGTGCAACTATAGCGCCGCTGAAATCGAAAAGATCAAGGGGTGCCGATCGGACAAGATCGTTGAAATATTGGGCTATGGCCATGGGGATGAGGTCATCCATCGCAATAATCTGGTGATGCTGTGAGCGATTGGTTTTGTCGGATGCTCGCTAGGGAAGGTGCACGGTGGTACGGCATGCTCCCGATCTGATCTTCGATAAGGCCGGACAACTGGAAAGGGTCGAGGCCTTTTGCCTCCCGGAGGAAACGATCCGGGCGGTCTTCAACCTGAAGGGGGGAGATGCGGATTTCATCGCGATTCTCGATAAGCGGGTTCTCTTCTATGGGCAGGTATTCACCCATTCGAAGAAGGCGATGGTCACCATCCCCTACCGCCGGATCCATGCCCTCAGCAGCGCCGATGAAAGCGGGCTTCCCCTTAAACGGGGACCGTTCGCCAGCAGCAAGCTGACGCTTCACGCCGGGGGCGATTCGTTCGAGTTTGAGTTTCACGGACGCGAACGAGCCGCTCAAGCCTACCGGCTCATCATGGAACACTGGTTGGAAGATCTCCACTGACCCTTTCTTGGGAGTCGATCGGATAGCACGAACGCAGGGGGTGCACCGAATGAAAGAGGCAATTGCTGAGCTCGAAGCCAAGGGGAAAGCGGCCAAGGCTGCTTCCCGGAAGCTGGCTTTCATTTCTACCGATATCAAGAACAAGGCGCTCCGGAACATCGCCGCCGCCCTTCTGGATCGGCAGAACGAGATTCTGGCGGCGAACAAGCTCGACACGGAGGAGGCCAAAGCTTCCGGTATGAGCGAGGCGATGCTCGATCGTTTGATCTTGAATCCGGATCGCCTCCAGGGCATGGCGCAGGATGTACGGGCGGTGGAAAGCCTCCCCGATCCGGTGGGAGAGACCTTCGATTTTCGAATTCTTCCCAATGGATTGCAGGTGGGCAAGCGCCGTGTTCCGCTCGGCGTGATCGGCGCCATTTACGAAAGCCGCCCCAACGTGACGGTGGATATCTCAGTGCTCTGTCTTAAGGCGGGAAACGCTGTCATCCTGCGCGGCGGGAAAGAGTCCCTCCGGTCCAGCGCGGCGCTGGCCCGGGTGGTGCGGGAGGCGGCTTCGGCCGCCGGTGTGCCGGAGGGAGCGGTGCAGTTCATCGAATCGCCGGACCGCGAGCTCGTCAATCACATGCTCACCATGAAAGAGACGATTGACCTGATGATCCCTCGGGGGGGGCAGGGGCTCATTCGCATGGTGGGGCAGAAAGCGACCATGCCGGTGGTTACCGGCGGGGTGGGGGTCTGCCATACCTATGTGGATGCCGCTGCCGATGTGAGCAAGGCGGTGGCGATCGCATATAACGCCAAGGTGCAGCGCCCCACCGTGTGCAATGCCATGGATACCCTTCTTGTTCACAGGGATATCGCCGAACGATATTTGCCGTTGATCGCCAGGGAGTGGAGCAAGGCGGGCGTGGAGATGCGTTGCGATGATCGGGCAAGAAGGGTTCTCCATTCTGTACCCGGCCTCAAGATGGCCCACGCTACCGACCGCGACTGGGGCACCGAGTTTCTGGCCCTCATCGCCGGGGTGAAAGTGGTGGATTCGCTCGATGAGGCGATCGAGCATATTTCCCGCTATGGATCGGGCCATTCTGAGGCTATCGTCACGGAGGACTACTCCGCGGCCATGCGTTTCCTCAATGAAGTGGACGCCGCCTGTGTGTACGTGAATGCGAGCACGCGTTTCACCGATGGCGGCCAGTTCGGGTTGGGGGCGGAGGTGGGCATCAGCACGCAGAAGTTTCATGCCCGGGGACCCATGGGGCTCAGGGAGCTCACCACTTACAAATGGATCATTCTGGGTAACGGGCAGGTGCGCCCGTAAGTTGAAGGAGGAGAAGATGACGGACTATCGTTTCCACCGGGAATGTCGGACACCCCATTCAGAGGCATATCTCATCAGCTCGGGGGAGGATGAGGAGTGGGTGGGGCGGATCGATCTTCATTACACGTTCGATGTGGTCAATGGCGTCTTGTGTGTCGGCGAAAATATGACGGCGGAAGAAATTCGTGAACTGATTGATGTCATTGATGACGAGATTGTCATCCCCGCCGATGTTCCCCGTGATGACTTCATCGTGACCGTCTATCAGGGGCGGGAGACGGGCATCTTCAGTGATGAGGAACTCGAGGACGAAGAAGAGTACGAAGAATGAGAGATGGCTCCCTCGGTAGTCAGGGGTCGGGGGCGATACTCATAGGGGGCCTCCCTCGCAGAGGGAGGCCCCCCTTTTTCTTGTCGGGACGGGAGCGCGAAAGCGGATCAGCGCCCCTTCAAGTAGGCATCGATCGCCGCGGCGGCGCGCTTGCCCGCACCCATAGCGCTGATCACCGTGGCCGCGCCGGTGACCACATCCCCACCGGCCCAAACCTTGTCCTTGACCGTCTTGCCGGTGGCTTCATCGGCTACGACCGTGCCCTTCTTGGTGGTCTCAAGACCCTTCGTGGTCGAGGGGACGAGCGGGTTGGGAGTCGTTCCCAAAGCCACCACCACGGTATCCACGTTCATGGTGATCCCCCCGCCCGGCTTCACGACGGGGCGGCGGCGGCCGCTTGCGTCCGGCTCGCCGAGCTCCATCTCATCGCACTCCATGGCCGTGACCCACCCCTGCGCGTTCCCGATGAACTTCCGCGGATTGGTGAGGAACTTGAAGATGATCCCTTCTTCCTCGGCGTTCTCGACCTCTTCCGCGCGGGCGGGCATCTCTTCGCGGGAACGCCGGTAAACGATGTAAACTTCCTCGGCGCCAAGGCGGAGCGCGCATCGGGCCGAGTCCATGGCCACGTTTCCGCCCCCGATCACCGCCACTTTCTTTCCCCGTTTGATCGGGGTATCGAATTCGGGGAAGAGATACGCCTTCATCAAGTTCGTCCGGGTGAGGAACTCGTTGGCCGAATAGATGCCGTTCAAGTTCTCCCCCGGGATATTCAAGAACATCGGCAGGCCTGCGCCCGTTCCCAAGAAGACGGCATCGTATCCCGCCGCCAGAAGCTCATCCACCGTATCGATCTTGCCGATGACCGAGTTCAGGCGGATATCCACCCCCAGCGATTTCACGTACTGGACCTCGTTCTGGACGATCTCCTTGGGGAGACGGAATTCAGGGATGCCGTACATGAGCACGCCGCCGGCGACATGAAGGGCTTCGAAGAGGGTGACTTTGTGCCCGAGCTTGGCCAGGTCCGCCGCGCAGGTGAGCCCCGCCGGCCCCGATCCCACCACGGCCACGCGCTTGCCGGTGGGCGGGGCGATCTGGGTGGGGGGCTTCTGAGAAGACGGCAGGGCCCGCTCCCAATCGGCCACGAATCGTTCCAGCCGCCCGATGGCGATGGGCGCGCCCTTCTTCCCCAACGTGCATTTCGATTCGCACTGGGTCTCCTGCGGGCAAACGCGCCCGCAGATGCCCGGCAGGGCATTGTTGGTCTTGAGCTCTTTGACCGCATCGGCCATGCGGCCCTCCCGAAGGGCCAGGATGAACTCGGGAATGCGAACGTTCACCGGGCAACCTTCAACGCAATTGCGTTTCTTGCACTGGAGGCACCGTTTGGCTTCTTCCAGAGCCATTTCCGGGGTGTACCCTTGAGCGACTTCCTTGAAGTTCCGCGCCCGTACCTTGGGCTCTTGCTTGGGCATGGGCACGCGGTTCAGATTCATTTTCTCGGCCATTATGCCTTCCCTCCCATTCGGCTTTTGCACATCTCTTGCCACAGGGCGAGAGACCGCTTCTCTTCATCCGTGTAGGATTTCTGGCGGGCCATGAGCACATCCCAATCCACTTTGTGGCCGTCGAAGTCCGGCCCGTTCACGCAGGTGAACTCGGTCTTCCCGCCGACCTCCACCCGGCAACAGCCGCACATGCCCGTGCCGTCAACCATGATCGGGTTGAGGCTTACGATCGTCTTGACCCCGAATGGTTTCGTGGTGGCCGAGGCGAACTTCATCATGATCGTCGGCCCGATGGCGATCACCCGATCGATCTTCTCCTTTCGCTCCAGAACCTCTTTGAGCGGCTCCGTCACGAGGGCCTTGCGCCCGTACGAACCGTCATCGGTGCAGATGATGAGCTCATCGCTGCACGCCTTGAGCTTGTCCTCCCAGAACATGAGATCTTTGTTGCGGAACCCCATGATGGAGATGATCTTGTTCCCCGCTTGCTTCAGGGCTTTGGCTACGGGAACCACGATGGCGGTGGCGAATCCCCCCGCCACACAGACGACGGTGCCGAATTTCTCCACCTCCGTGGGTACGCCCAGCGGCCCGATGAAGGCGTAGAGCGAATCGCCGGCCTTGAGCTTGGCGAGCTTCTGAGTGCTCGTGCCCACTTCCATGAACACGATGGATACGCTCCCCTCTTTACGATCCCAATCGGCGATGGTCAGGGGGAAGCGCTCGCCCTTCTCATCCACCATGAGGATGACGAACTGACCGGCTCGCGCCTTCTTGGCCACGGCCGGAGCTTCGATCTTGAAGAGGTGGATGTTGGGCGTCAGGTCTTCCCGATACAAGATCTTGTACATTGCTTGCTCCTTCTTCATCAGATCGGGGGCGAGTCGACGCCCGCCCTCGTGCTCTTTTCCTATTGCGCCGCCTTTTCGACCCGAACGGCGCATACCTTGAACTCAGGGATCTTCGCCACAGGATCCACCATCGGATTGGTGAGGAGATTGGCCGAAGCCTCGGCGAAGTGGAAGGTCATGAAAACCACCTTTTCGGGTATCTCGTCCGTGATCCTTGCCATGGCCTGAATCGTACCCCGGCGGGAGGTAACCCGTACACGATCGCCATCGGCGATGCCCAGCGATCGGGCGTCGGCGGGATGGATCCAGACTTTTTCCTCGGGCGCCAGTGCATTCAGTCCCCTTACCTTCCGCGTCATGGTCCCCGTATGATAGTGGAACGGGCTCCGGCCCGTGGTCAGGATGAACGGATACTCGGCATCGGGTCCTTCGGCGGAGGGACGGTAAGCAAGGGGCGCGAACCTTCCCTTGCCCCGGGTGAAACTCCCTTGATGGAGGATCCTTGTCCCCGGATGGTCCTCCGTGGGGCAGGGCCACTGGAGTCCGCCCTCCTTTTCGAGCCGTGCGTAGGTGATCCCCGCATAGGAAGGCGTGAGGCGGGCGATCTCCTCGAAGATCTCTTGAGCGCTGGCGTAGTCGAACCCTTTGCCCCCCATCTTGCGGGCGATCTCGCTGACGATCTCCCAATCGGGCTTGGATTGGCCAACCGGTTCGAGGGCCTTGCGAACCCTTTGCACGCGGCGTTCGGTGTTGGTGAAGGTGCCTTCCTTCTCCGCGAAGCTTGCCGCGGGCAGGACCACATGGGCGAGCTGAGCCGTCTCGGTGAGGAAGATGTCCTCGACGACGAAGAATTCGAGGTGCTCCAAGGCTTTCTTCACATGGCCGGCATCGGGGTCGCTCAGAAGGGGGTTCTCTCCTATAAGATAAGCGGCCTTGATCTTACCTTCTGCCATGGCATGGAATATCTCGGTGAGCGTAAGCCCCGGTGCGGCCGGCAGTTTGACTCCCCATGCATTTTCGAATTTGGCCCGGGCCTTCTCATCGGTCACGGATTGGTACCCGGTGTACACGTTGGGTAGGGCCCCCATATCGCACGCGCCCTGAACGTTGTTCTGTCCTCGCAGGGGGTTGACTCCGGAAGAGGGTTTGCCGATGTTCCCCGTCAGCATGGCGAGATTGGCGATCGCCATTACGTTATCGGTGCCATGCGTGTGCTGGGTGATTCCCATGCAGTAGAGAATGGATGCGGGGGAATTCTTGGCATACATCCGCGCCGCGTTGGCGATATCCTCTGCGGGAATGCCGGTGGTCCGGGCCGCCTGATCAAGAGAGAAGCCGTTCAGCGAGGACTTGAACTCCTCGAAGTTCTCGCAGCGTTCGGCGATGAACTTTTGATCGGCGAGGTTCTCATCGAGGATCACCTTCATCATCCCCATGAGGAGAGCCACATCGGTGCCGGGCCGGTGCCGGAGCCAGATATCGGCCATATCTGCAAGCTCGGTCCGTCGGGGATCGGCGACGATCAGCTTGCCGCCGTTCTTGACCGCCCGTTTGACCTCGAGGCCGATGATGGGGTGATCGGCGGTGGTGTTGGTGCCGACGGCGAAGATGCATTTGGCATCGCCGATTTCCTCGATCGAATTGGTCATCGCGCCGCTGCCGAAGCTTGTGGCCAGACCGGCCACGGTGGGGCTATGTCAGAGGCGCGCACAGTGATCCACCGTGTTCGTTTGCATCACCGCCCGGGCGAATTTCTGGAAGACGTAATTCTCCTCGTTGGTGCATCGGGCCGAGGAGATGGCGGCGAACTCATCTCCCTTATAGCCGCCGAGTTTGCTCGCGATGAGGGCGATGGCCTCTTTCCAAGATGCTTCTACGAATTTGCCGTTTTTCTTGATGAGGGGGGTAGTCAAGCGTGCCGGATCGGTGACAAAATCCATCCCGAATTTCCCCTTGACGCACGCTTGCCCTTTGTTCGCCGGCCCTCGGGGGTCCGGTTCGACCCGTATGATCTTTTCGTTCTTGATCTCGAGGATTAACTGACAACCGACTCCGCAGTACGGGCAGGTAGTGGTTACGGTGCGGTCCGCAAGGCCGACGCCGATGGCGGTGCGCTCCACCAGAGCCCCGGCCGGGCAGGCATCCACGCAGGCCCCGCAGAACTGGCATCGGGCTTCCTCGAGGGTTTTCTCGCCCGGGGGAGCGATGACATGGCATTGGAGACATCGCATGGCTTCCGCCTCTGCGACGGTCTTTTTGAAACCGTGTTCGACTTCTTCGAAGGTGCCGGCTCGCCGTGCCGGGGGCAGAGCCGTAAAAACCGCCTCTTTTTCGGTGGGAAGCGAGCGTTGCAACCATGTCTTTGCTTCCTCTGGTTCTACCAGAGACTCGGAAATATCCCCGTCGCCCCCCAGATAGCGATCAATGGCGATGGCCGCGCGCCGGCCAGCGGCGATGGCTTCGATGACGGTCTTGGGGCCCGTTACGCAGTCCCCGCCGGCGAAGACGCCCGATCGGCTGGTCATCATCTGCTCATTGACCTTGATCGTGTTGTTGCGGTTCAGGGCCACGCCATAGCCTTCGTATGCCACCGTTCGTTGCCCGATGGCGGCGATGATGGTATCCAGCTCGGTGATGAACTCGCTGCCTTTGATCGGGACGGGGCTCCGGCGGCCACTGGCATCCGGCGCTCCCAGCTCCATGCGAATACATTCGAGCTTCAGTTTGTTGCCTTCGCGGGTCACTTTGGATGGGGCCACGAGATACATGATTTCGATGTTCTCTTCAAGCGCCGCCTCGATCTCTTCTGGATTGGCCGGCATCTCCGCCCGTGTGCGCCGATAGAAGATAGTGACCTTCTTTGCGCCGAGCCGGAGGGAGATTCTAGCGGCATCGATGGCGACGTTTCCGCCGCCGACAACTCCAACCTTCTCCCCGATCTGAATGCGCTCGCCGAGGTTGACGCGGCGGAGGTATTCGGCGGCATCGATGACGCCGGGAAGCCGATCGCCATCCACACCGAGCGGCATGCCCTTGTGGGAACCGATCCCGATGAAGACCGCATTGAACCCGGACTGAAGCAGCGAGTCAATTGATTCGACGGGATGATTCAACTTGATTTCCACGCCCGCCTCTTCGATATCGCGGATCTCGGCGGCAAGGATGTCGCGAGGCAGACGGTATTCCGGGATCCCCACGCGCATCATGCCGCCGGGCTGAGGGAGCGATTCGAACACGACCGCTCTGTGTCCCTTTCGGGCAAGATAATAGGCTGCGGTGAGCCCCGCCGGACCCGCCCCGATGATGGCCACCGATTTTCCGGTAGGGGGGTCTCTCCTTGCCCGGCGTTTCCATGAATCGTCTCCGTGATCGGCGGCGTACCGCTTCAGCATTCGGATGCTGAGGGGCTTATCGATCTGCCGGCCTCGCTGGCAGGCCTGTTCGCACGGGTGAACGCAAACCCTTCCTAAACTCCCCGGGAAGGGGACCTTCTCGCGGATCACAGCCAGAGCGGCGCTGGGCCTTCCCCGGCCGATAAGCCGGATGTACCGGGGAATATCGATCCCGGCCGGGCATGCCCGATGGCAGGGATAAGCGTATTCGATGGCGCTGACCATGCGGATATCGGAACAGACCCGAACGCAACGGCCGCAGAGGATACAGAGGTTGTTATCCCGAACGAAAAACGGACTGTCCTCCCGCATCGGAAGCCCTTTTGCCATATAAGTTGTCGGCCGTTCGGGTTCGCCGATGAGCCGGATTGCCCGATCGAGCTCCGTCCCTTTCGGTGGGGGATAGGGGTACCGGCGGAGGAGCGCCGTCAGCTCGCGGCGGCGCAGCTTGCGCACGCGAGGCGTATCGGTTTGGATCACCATTCCCTCGGCGATCGCCGTGTTGCACGAGAGCACGATCTTGCCGTCCGCTTCCACCATGCAGAGCCGGCAGGCGATATCGGGCATGATCTGTGGCAAGGGATCGAGCCGGGGATATTGGCAGAGGGCGGGGATCTCCACCCCGGCGGATCGCGCAGTGTCCAGAATCGTTGCGCCGGCTTTACCTTTGACCGTTATCCCGTTGATCGAAACAATGACTGTGCTCATCATCGTTCTCCACGTGTAAACAGGGGTGTTTTAGCCCTCCACCCCTGCCGCCATTGGCAGCATTGCATCCAGTTTGAACCGCAGATCGCACTTGAGGCACCGCCGGGCTTCCGCGACGGCGTCTTCTTGGCGGAACCCCAGTTCGACTTCCGCCATACTCCGGATCCTTTCCTCCGGTTTGAGACAAGGCATTTCCACCCTCTTCCAATCGGCGAAGCCCTCATCGCGCCCAAAACATTGAGAGGGTTCATCCTCCGCGGCGAGATGCTCTTCGATGATGCCGTCGCCCCCGAGATGCCGATCAATTGCCGCTGCCGCCTTCCGGCCCTGGGCGATGGCACCGATGACGCTTCCGGGCCCGGTGATGACATCCCCCGCCGCAAACACGTCCTTGCGGGAGGTGATGAACATTTGATCGTCAACACGGATGGTCCCGCCGATCCCTTTCTCCACGCCCATGGTGTCCGGCACATCCGGAACCTGTGCTACACACAGGATCACACGGTCGCAATCCATAGTAAGCTCCTGCGGGGCACCCTCCGGGGTGATCACTGTTCCGGTCACTTGAACCTGCTGTTCGCCCGGAGATAGACGCGGCAAGCTCGAGACCTGATGGATAATGATCCCTTCCGCCAGGGCTTGCTCGATCTCTTCGGTGGGGATGCGCATGCCCGTAATTGGGGTATTCACGAAGACGGTGACCTCGGCGGCTCCCAGACGTCGTGCCATGCGCGCCGCATCTACCGTGGCGTTGCTCTCACCCACGATGGCAACGCGGCCTCCAATATTGGTGAGCTTACCGGCGTTGGCTTCTGCGAGAAACTTGAGCGCCCCTATGATCCGATCGCCGGGCGCCTTTGTATCCGCAAGGGCGGCATCACTCTGGGTTCCCAGTGCCAGAAGAACGGCATGGAAACCTTGCCTCAAGAGTTGATCCGGGGAGTCGATCCGGGTGCCGGTTTTGATCTCGACGCCGGTGCGGGTGATCTCGGCGATCTCGGCATCGAGGACGTTTCTGGGCAAACGGAACTCGGGGATCGCCCATCGGAGCATTCCGCCGGGCAGGGAGGTTGCTTCGAAGACGGTGACCGCGTGTCCTTTCTTGGCCAGATAGTAGGCGGCCGTCAGCCCGCAAGGCCCGGAGCCGACGATGGCCACTTTCTTTCCGGATTTGGGGGCCTTCTTGGATTTCGCTTTCCACTGCTCGCCCCCGTTCTCGGCGAGGAAGCGTTTGATGGCTCGAATGGCAATCGGGGCGTTGAGCTTCCCCCGTCGGCAAACCCCCTCGCAATAGTGAAAACAGACATGTCCCAGAACGCCGGGGAAGGGGACCTTTTCCCGGATGACCGCGAGTGCCTCGGCGAACTTGCCCTCGGCCGTCAACCGGAGGTAACGCGGGACGTCGATCCCTGCCGGACAAGTGTGAGTGCAAGGAACCAAGGCCGCGCGCCGGTCAACCTCTGTTTTCCAGCGGAGGTCCCGGTCCATCAAGGCCCCGGTGGGGCAAACCTCTACACAGGCGCCGCAGAATTTGCATCCGGCGTTCTTGAGCGAATCATTGAAGAGTGTGCCCACCACCGCCCGGCCGCCGCGCTGGGTGAAGGCAATGGCGCCGATGCCGCGGATCTCTTGGCAGACGCGCACGCACCGTCCGCAGAGGATACAGAGGTTGTAATCGCGGGCAATGAGGGGGTCATCCCATATCGGAAGTTGCCTGGGCTCGTACGGGGCCTTCAGGCTCTCTAGCCCGACGTATTTCACCACCTTCTGGAGGTCGCAGCGCTTGTCCTTGGGGCAGGTGACGCAACGTTCCTGAACACTCACGGTCCGCAGGCAGGGGGTGAGAGGATCGCAAATGTCCCGTTTGTAGCAGATGAGACACTCATGCGGGTGTTTGGAGAGGATGAAATCCAGAACCGTGCGCCGAAGTTTGGTCAGCTTATCGGTCACGGTGTGGACGATCATTCCCTCTCGAACCGGCTCGGTGCAGGCGGTGATCGGCTCTTTCATTCCCTCCACTTCGACGAAACATAAGCGGCAGGCTCCAAAGGGGAGCTCGATATCCGCCAGAGCGCACAGATTGGGTATGTAGATCCCGTTCTCCAGTGCCGCTTCGAGAATCCGCTTGCCCTTCTGCGTTTCTATCTTCTTCCCGTCAATGGTCAAAGTGATCATGGCTTCACCTCACAATGATGGCATCGAAGCGGCAGTTCTCGATACATGTCCCGCATTTGATGCACTTCTCCGGATCGAGCTTCACCGGTTTCTTCTTCTCGATCAAGGTAATGGCTCCCACGGGGCAATTCTTGACGCACAGGCCGCACCCCTTGCATTTCTCCTCGTCCACGCCAAAGGTCACCAGCGCCTTGCATACCCCCGCCGGGCACCGCTTTTCGTTGATGTGGGCCTCGTACTCGTCCCGGAAATAGCGGATGGTGGAGAGGACGGGGTTGGGTGCCGACCGCCCCAATCCGCAGAGGGAGGTCTTGATGATCGTTTGGGCCCAGTCCTCCAGAAGCTCGATATCTCCGGGCTTGCCCTCGCCCCGGGTGATGCGCTCGAGAACGCGGAGGAGGAGCTCTGTCCCGATGCGGCACGGGTTGCATTTGCCGCAGGATTCATCTTGTGTAAACGAAAGGAAGAAGCGGGCCACATCCACCATGCAGGTGCGTTTGTCCATCACCACCATGCCGCCCGAGCCCATGATCGCCCCGGCTTTGCCGAGGGAGTCGAAGTCCACCGGCAGATCGAGCTGACTTGCGGGGAGGCATCCGCCGGAGGGACCGCCCGTTTGAACCGCCTTGAACTCCTTGCCGCCCTGGAGTCCGCCCCCGATATCGAAGATGATGTGTCGAAGGGTGGCCCCCATGGGGACTTCCACCAATCCGCTGTTGGCGATCTTTCCGGTGAGGGCGAATACGGCCGTGCCGGGGCTGTTGGGCGAGCCGATGCTCGCGAACCACTTTCCGCCGTTCAGGATGATGAGCGGGATCACCGCGAAGGATTTCACGTTGTTCAGCACCGTGGGCATTCCCCACAGGCCCGATTCGACCGATCGCGGCGGCTTGACGCGCGGCATGCCCCGCCGGCCTTCGATGGAGTACATGAGAGCGCTTCCCTCCCCGCACACGAATGCCCCCGCCCCTTCGCGGATTTCGAGCGTGAAGTTGAATCCGGTGCCCAAGATATTCTTCCCCAAGAAGCCCCGCTCCTCCGCTTGCTTGATGGCGATCCGCAGGCGCTTGACGGCGAGGGGATACTCCGCACGAACGTAGATGTATCCCTCCGAGCTTCCGATGGCATACCCGCAGATGATCATCCCTTCCATCACCGTGTGAGGATCGGCTTCGAGGGTGCTGCGGTCCATGAATGCGCCGGGGTCACCTTCATCGGCGTTGCAAACAACGTACTTCGGCGTGCGCTTGGAGCGCCGGGCCTCCGTCCATTTCTTGCCGGTGGGGAATCCCGCTCCCCCGCGGCCCCGGAGATTGGATATGGTGACTTGCTCGATCACTTGATCCGGCGTCATCTCTTTGAGCGCTTTGGCCAAACCCTGATACCCGCCGGCGGCGATGTAGTCGTCAATATTTTCCGGATTGATGTGACCGCAGTTGCGAAGCACCAACCGCTGCTGTTCCTTGTAGAACTTGATATCGGCATAGCGCGGTACGGCTTGCTTGGTAGTGGGGTCTTTGTAGAAGAGCCGTTCCACGGGTTTATGGTCTCTCAAGTGGGATTGTACGATCTCAGAGGCATCCTTGATTTTGACCCCGCAGTAGAAGATCCCCTCCGGCTCGACGATCACGATCGGGCCCCGTTCGCAGAAGCCATGGCACCCGGTGAGCTTGACCTCCACGTTTCCCGAAAGCCCTTGGGCCTCGATCTCCTTTCGAAGGGCCTCGGTGATCTGGGGGGATTTGGAGGAACAACACCCTGTACCCTGGCAGACCAAGACCGTGCGTTTGCCCCCATTGGTTTTCGGAGAACTCTCATGCTGGCTCATTTCCCTTCCCCTTTCTTCGGGACTCGAACAGGTCGGTTACCTTGCCCGGTGTCATTTGGCCGAACGTGTCTTCATCGATCACCATCGCCGGCGCCAGTGCGCAGGCCCCGATGCAGGCCACCGTTTCAAGGGTGTACTCGAGGTCCGGTGTGCTCTCGTTTTCTTCGATCCCCAGTTCCCGCTTGACTTGATCGAGCACCGCCGCCCCACCCCTCACGTGGCAGGCCGTTCCACGGCATACGCGGACGATGTGTCGGCCCCGTGGAGTGGTTCGGAATTGGGCATAGAACGTGATCACCCCGTAGATCTCCGAGGGCGAGATCTTGAGCGTTCTGCCGATCTCCTCGATCGCCTCGCGGGGTAGGTAACCTAACTCCGCTTGCACCTTTTGCAGGACTGCGATCGTAACCCCTTTCTTACCCTTGAAGGGGGCGAGCACTTCCTGAAGCTTGCTCTGTGTGGCTACATCCATGATTCACCTCGCGCAAGAAAAAGGGGAGCGAATGCGGTTTTCCGCTCCCCGTGAGTTGAGACGAATTCTCATTGGTCCAGAAAAATGGCTCTTTGCCGGTCATAAGAATACGCCGTTGTGCATGCCCAAAACCGATTGATTTTACCATAGCACGGGCAATAGCAACAAGCGCAATTTGAGTCCCAAAAGGGCGATTCAATTTTCTAGCCTTCACACTCGGGTGAATGACCATTAACCCCTCATCCGGATTTGTACCGGAATTTCCCCACACCCTATGAACGATCCGGCTTCTCCGATCCCGTCCGCCCAAAGGGTTTTCTTGGGGGACACCCCCAATCCCCCGCGAGAGAGGTATCTTGTGCACGCGCTTCTTCAATCGCTTTTTGGGATCATCACCTCAAACGGGGTATGAAGTAAGAGGAAGGGATTCCTCCGCCGCGGCCGTATCGGCGTGCCCGAGAACCTTCCGCGAGTATGAAATCCCTCGAGGACTTTCCCGCCTTGTTCGAGAAGGCCTTTTTCGGGTCACCGGTCCCGGCCGAGAAGGGATTCGGCCAGCGATGCAAGCCGATCCTTGGCGGATGGATCGAGGGGGGCCTTTGCGAGCTCCGAGAGAGCTTGCTGAATGTATCTCTCGGCGGTCTCGATAGCATTGCGATGGGCATCCACGCTCTTGAGGATCGCGAGGATGCGGGGGATGTCGTCCTCCGCTATCGTGTGCCCGGAGTAGAGGCGGATCAAATCGTTGCGCAAATCCGCAGAGGCATTTCTCAGGGCATGAACGATGGGCAGGGTCTTCTTTCTTTTGCGGATATCGGTGGCGGAGGATTTCCCCGTTGTCTCGGGATGACCCCATATGCCCAAGATATCGTCCTGAACTTGAAAGGCGAGCCCCAAGTTTCGTCCGAAACGCCCCAAGGCCTCGATCGTCGCCTCATCATCCGTGCCCAAGAAAGCCCCCATTTCAACGGAGCAAGCGAACAGGGCGGCCGTCTTGCGCTCGATCATCGTCAGGTAATCGGGCACCTCGATATCGGTCCGGCTCTCGTAGGCGATATCGAGGTATTGCCCTTCGCACAGTCGCAGACATGCCTCATCGAGCATCCGGGCGGCGCGGATCACTTTCTGGGGCGGGTATCCCGTCTCTTCCAATTTGAGGAGGGCCAGACGGGCCAGAGCATGCATGGCATCACCGGTATTGATTCCTTGAGCTTCTCCCCAGAGGGCCCAAATGGTGGGGATTCCGCGGCGTTCCCGATCCCCATCCTCGATATCGTCGTGGACAAGGGTGAAGTTGTGGAGGATTTCGATGGCGGCGGCCGCCGGCAAGGCTGACCGCCAGTTTCCGCCCACGGATTCGCATGCCGCAAGGCAGAGGGCCGGACGGAGCAATTTCCCCCCTTTAGCCGCTCTTGGCTCTCCGGAGGCATCCACCCATCCCATGTGATAGCGGATCATGGCGTACATGGGCAGCGAGGTGTTCCCCACCGTTGAGATGAGGACGGTATTGAGATCGGGTTGATAGCGCGCAGAAAGGTTTTCGAGGCCCATCTATCCGTGCTCCCGCGCCCGGATCTTTTCGAGGCGCCGGGCATGTCGGCCTCCGAGAAACTCGGCGGTCAAGAAGATGCTGACGATCTCTCGAGCTAGTCCGGCGCCGATCACCCGTTCGCCGAGGCACAGGATGTTGGCATCGTTGTGCTCGCGGGCTCCGCGGGCGCTGAAGGATTCATGGCATACTGCGGCACGGATGCCCGGAACTTTGTTGGCGGCGATGCACATGCCGATCCCTGAGCCGCAGACGAGGATGCCTCTTTCGAACCGGTGCTCCGCCACCGCATCCGCCACGGCAAAGCCGATATCGGGATAGTCAGTGGAGCTCGTATCGAAGCATCCGAAATCCTCATAGGTGTGCCCCATCTCCAGAAGCACCCCTTTCACCGTCTCTTTGAGATTGAATCCGGCATGATCGCTGCCGATGGCGATGCGCATGGGATATCCTCCTTTTGTCTTCCGGTACCCCATCGGGGGGATCGGTCAATCGGGCCGGTGACCATACTGATTATCCTACATCACTTTGGCCGGGGAAAGGGGGAGTCTCGGCCGGAAAGGGCGATTCCGCTTTGGAGCTTTCACCCATCCCCCATGAACGATCCGGCTTTTCCGATCCCACCCGCCCAAAGGGTTTTCTTGGGGGATACTCCCAATCCCCCGGCTTAAGGGGTATCTTGTGGACGCTCTTCTTCAATCGCGTTTTTGGGTCTCGGATTGGGGTTGACAACCCCCAGCATTATTCACTATCATGCTTGGGTAAAGGTAACTTATGACAAAGTTTATCTTTGTCACGGGCGGAGTGGTAAGCTCGGTCGGCAAGGGGATCACTACCGCCTCCCTCGGAAGGATCCTCAAGAGCCGTGGAATCTCCGTCTCCCTCCAGAAATTGGACCCCTACTTGAACGTGGATCCCGGCACGATGTCCCCTTATCAGCACGGCGAGGTCTTCGTCACGGAGGATGGTGCCGAGACCGATCTGGATCTGGGGCATTACGAACGCTTCATCGATGAGAATCTCTCGCAATCCTCGAATATCACCTCCGGCCAGATCTACATGGGGGTCATCGGGAGCGAACGCCGGGGCGATTTTCTCGGCGGCACCATACAAGTCGTGCCTCATGTGACCAACGAGATCAAGCGCCGAATCCACAAGGTAGCCACGGAAAGCAAGGCCGAGGTGGTCATCTCGGAGATCGGGGGGACGGTGGGCGATATCGAGGGCCAGCCGTTCTTGGAAGCCATCCGGCAAATGCGCAACGATCTCGGCCCCAACAACGTTTTCTATGTGCACGTGACGCTTCTTCCCTATGTTTCGGCTTCGGAAGAGGTGAAGACCAAGCCCACTCAACACAGCGTCAAAGAGCTTCGTTCGATCGGTATCCAACCGGATGTGATCATCTGCCGGAGCGATCATCCCGTGCCCGAAGGCCATCGGGATAAAATCGCCCTCTTTTGCAATGTGGTGAGAAAGGCGGTCATACCCCTCGTGACCGTGCCCAATATCTATGAAGTACCTTTGATTCTGGATGAAGCAGGGCTTGGGGATTATATCGTGGAGCGACTGGGTTTACCGGCATCTTCTCCCGATTGGGAAGAGTGGCGGGACATCGTGCGGCGGATGAAGACGCCGAGGGAGCCGATCCGCATCGCGCTGGTGGGGAAATATGTGCAATTGAAGGACTCGTATCTTTCCGTCCGGGAAGCCCTCCGCCATGCGGCGCTCTCGCTCGACCGTTCGGTGGATATTCTGTGGGTGGATTCGGAGGAGTTGGAGAAGAAAGGCGCCGAAAGCATCCTTCATAATGTACAGGGGATTATCGTTCCGGGGGGATTCGGCTATCGGGGCATCGAAGGCATGATCAAGGCCGCTACCTATGCCCGGGTGAATCGCGTGCCATATCTAGGGTTATGTCTTGGAATGCACATTCTCGTGATCGAATATGCGCGTCATGTGCTCAAGTCCGATGTCCCCAACTCGAGCGAGTTTGCGCCCGACACCGCCTATCCGGTGATTGACCTTCTTCCTGAGCAGCGCAAGGTTGCGGAGAAGGGCGGCACCATGCGTCTGGGTACTTATCCCTGTGTTCTTGTTCCCGGCACAAAGGCGGCGGCGGCGTATGGCACCCTCCGCATCGAAGAACGCCATCGGCACCGGTTCGAATTCAACAACAAATTCCGGGAACTCTTGGAGAAGGGCGGCTTGGTGGTAAGCGGTCTTTCGCCGGATGGGCGTTTGGTGGAGATCTCGGAGCTTGCCGATCACCCCTGGATGGTCGCCACACAGGCGCATCCGGAATTCAAGTCCCGGCCGAACCGGCCGCATCCGTTGTTCGTGGGGTTCTTGAAGGCGGCGAAAGAGGTTCTGCGGGAGGGGGATCAACACCCGCTACCCCTGTAGGTGGGGGGAAGTCAAAAGGGGAGCCGCACTTCGAGAGTGCGGCTCCCCTTTCTTTGTTATGATGTTCGCGTGGCCCGCCTTGGGCTTATGCCTTCGAGGCTTGAGCTTGCATCGCGTTGAGCTTCTTCACCAACCGGGATTTCCGCCGCGCCGCGTTATTGCGGTGAATGATGCCCCGCTGGGCGGTCTTGTCGAGCGCGCTGACGGCCACCCTGACGGCCGCCGATGCGCTCTCCGGATCACCGGCCTCGATCAGCTTCTCCGCCTTGCTGACGAGGGTTTTGTATCGGCTCCGCAGGGACTTGTTCCGAAGCGTTCTCCTTGCGGCAACCCGTATTTGCTTCTTTGCAGATCTCGAATGTGCCAAGGCCTTTTCCTCCTAAAACAGCATCTATGTTACCTCAGGCGCCGGGTTTTGTCCAGACGGCGGGTGTACCCCCAAAACAGCGATTCCGCTTTGCAGTCTTCACCCTCAGAGTGAATGACCTTCATCATCTCACTGTGGACCTTGCCTCGGAATTTCCCCACACTCCATGAACGATCCGGCTTCTCCGATCCCACCCGCCCAAAGGTTTTTGGGGGGACACCCCAATTCCACCGAAGAGGCGTCTTGGCATGCGCTTCTTCAATCGCTGTTTCGGGGTGTACCCGAACTCCGGTCTCGAAGGTTCCAAGGAGGGGCATCATTCGTTCAGGCCGAACCGTCGGGCCCGTTCCTTGAAGGCCTCCTCGGTCTCATCCTCCCACGGGAGATATTTTAAATCCTCGGGACTTCTCAGGCTATAGAGCAGGATATCGATGACCTCCTTCGATGAATTGCCCAGTCTCATCACCGTCTCCCGCCGCACCGTGAAGACCTGCCCTGTGAGCAAAGTGGGCACATTGGGATAATAGACGTTCACGAGCTTGAAGGGGGCTTTCGTCTCGCCGATGGTGACATGTTCCTCGGAGAGAATCCAGCCGTACGAAAGGCAGGTGGGTGAGTACAGGAACAGACACGGCGCCAGATGCATCAACCGATCCAGGGTCATGACCTTTTCGCCCGTTCGGAAAAAGATCCCCACAATGGGAATCGCCGCGAGCAGCTTTCCCACCACCGTCAGCCTCAGGATGATGCCGGTCACGAAGAGGATGATCACCCATAGGAGAATGCCGAGTCCGGGGTAAAGAAAGCGATCCGGCAAAATGAAGTCAAGGAGATTCTTACCGGATTTCTCGAGGTCTCCAAGGATATAACTGCCGACCGCAATTCCTATTGCGATGGGAAGCCAGAAGATGAGCCCGAGCAACAAATATCCAAGTTGATGTTTGACGAAATTCATGGCTGATGTCGCACTGACCCGATAAGTTCACCACTATCTGCCGCCGGACGGGTTCCGCACGGTACTTTCCCCCGCCTTGCCGGCCACGGTCTCTTGCGATGTAACAATCATACCTGACCTTTCTGCGTTATGCTAGAGCGGATCGCCCCGGCATCGGCTCTGCAGACGAGGAGGCCGATGGGGAGTGCCGGCCCCTCCCCCAAAACAGCGGTTCCGCTTTGTAACCTTCACCCTCAGGGTGAATGACCTTGATCACCTTATTCCGGACCTTGCTCCGGAATTCCCACACACCCCATGAACGATCAGGCTTCTCCGATCCCACCCACCCGCCCAAATGGTTTTCTTGGAGGATATCCCAATCCCCCCGAGAGAGATGTGCCGTTTGCACTCTCCTCTTTGTTAATCGTTCCTTTTAGGCCCATCGATTCGCACTTGACAACCTCCGATGGGCATCTGCTATGATGAGGGCGGCGAAAGCCGATTTTTGTTTGAAGGCCTGCCGATCCCACATAATGTCACAATAGTTCCCCACTTTTGCTCGTCTCATCATCAGGATGAGCCAATCTTTGGAGAAGAAAGGAGGATGATGGCTGCGCGAATAGGCATTAACGGCTTTGGTCGGATCGGGAGAGATACGCTGAGAGTCATTCGGAAATACCACCGGGATAAGCTCGAGGTCGTGGCGATCAACAGTCCCGCTGATGTTCAGGTCTTGGCCCGTTTGCTCAAGCACGACTCCGATTACGGGCTTTTCGAAGGGACGGTGGAACCGGCGGAAGGGGCGCTTATCATCGATGGGAAACGGGTGAGAGTGACGGCCTACCGGGATCCCAAGGATATCCCTTGGGGAGAGGTCGGGGCGGAGATCATTGTGGAGGCGGCCGGCGTCTTCAGGGATCGAAACAAGGCTGCAGCCCATCTGGATGCGGGTGCAAAGAAAGTTCTCATCACTGCCCCGGTCAAGGCGAAGAACGAGGATATCACCGTCGTTTACGGTGTCAATCACACGCTCTACGATCCGAAGAAGCACCATGTCATTTCGAATGCCTCCTGTACCACCAACTGCGTGGCGCCGCTGGCCAAAGTGCTTCTCGAGGCTTTCGGGATCAAGAAGGGATTTATCTCCACGATTCATGCGTACACCACGGATCAAAGGCTTCTGGACAATTCCCATCGTGATGCCCGTAGAGGGCGGTCGGCGGCGATCAACATCATCCCCACCACGACGGAGGCGGGAACAGCCACCGCTAAAGTCGTTCCCGCGCTGGAGGGCAAGATCAGCGGGATCGCTTACCGGGTGCCGGTGAGTGTCGTTTCCCTCACCGATTTCTCGGTTCAACTCGAGCGGAATGTCACCGTGAAGGAAGTGAATCAGGTCCTCAAGGAGGCGGCTGAGGGAGCGATGAAAGGCGTTATCGCCTATTGCGAAGAGCCGTTGGTCAGCAGTGATTTCAAAGGGCATCCGGCCAGTTGCATTGTGGATAGCCTGAGCACAGCCGTCGCCGATGGCGATCTGGTGAAGGTTCTGGCATGGTATGACAACGAGTGGGGCTATGCGTGCCGGGTGGCGGATGTGGCGCTCTACATCTATAACCAGGGATTGTGATCCCCCGGCCAAGACCGGAGAAAGAAAGAGGACCTTGAGCCCGGCGGGCGGCCGCTCTTCTTTCGCCCGTGTCTTCTCACCAAAGGTGCCCGAGCGCTCGGGGATTAAAGTGCCTCCCCTTTTTCTCAGCCGATTTCCATGATTTCGATCGGATAGCGCCCTTTGTACACGTCTCCGAGGTGTCCCTCGATGGACACGGGATCCCCCGCCTTGAATACGGTCCCGTTGATCGTGCATACCTTGGCGGATTCGTTGATTTGCAGCCCCTTGCACCCCACCACACAAACCTTCCCGAGGCGGGCGGCAGTGACCGCGGCATGCGAAGTGGCCCCACCTTTCCCGGTGATCAGCCCTTCGCAGTTGAAGACCATCCCGATATCATCCGGCACCGTATCGGGCCGGACCAAAATGCGCGGTTCGTTCGGGTACTTTGCGGCGAAGGCCTTCAGATCCGCCATATCGAAGGCCAGGACCCCGCTCAGCGCTCCCCCCCCGACCCCAATCCCCCGTCCCACAAGTTCCATTCGCTCCCGCGGCACGCCGAACACCGAGCGCTTGCTCCGTTTGCGAACGTCCTGCCGACGGGTCTGAAGAATATAGAGATCCTCCGGCCTCTCGCTCTCGAACGTAAACTCGATCTCCTGCGGCCCGAGCCCCAGCCGCTTCACCAATTGTTCGGTGATTTCCAGCAGTCGGCGGTAGATCTCGGGGAAGGCTGTTTCCAGTGAAAGCTCCGAGTCGTACTGGTATTTCTGACGCTGTGCTTCGGTGATGGGAAGCGTATGGATGCATCCGGAGACGATATCCTCCCCTTGCCCTCCCACTCCAAAATCCCCTGTGATTCTCAGCTCTCCGGTCATCTCAGTGGGATCGTGGGTGAAGATAACGCCGGTGCCGGACCGATCGCTGAGATTCCCCAGAACCATCTTCTGCACGATGACCGCTGTGCCCCATTCGTCGGCGATCTGCAGGTGCTCGCGATAGATCCTTGCCCGCTCCGAGTCCCACGAGTCCATAACTTCCAAGATCGCCCGTCTCAATTGCCGGAAGGGATCGGATTCCACCCGCACGCTATGGGCTTCGAGGATGTTCATGTATTCCCGGGCAATGGCCTTCATGCCCTCGGCGGGAAACGCTGGCCCTATGGCGGCGCCGTATCGCGATTCGAACTGCCGGGTCACCTCATCGAAGAGGTCCCGATTTATGCCACGGGATATCCCCCAGCTCTGGAGGAAGCGGCGGTAGCAATCCCATGCGGTGCGTTCCCGGCCGGATATCCTGCCCCAGCGCTCCGCGATCGCGTCATTGATGCCGACGTTCAGAAATGTGGCCATGGCGCCGGGCATCGAGATGGCCGTGCCCGCACGGACCGAAAGCAAGAGTGGATCGGCGGGGTCACCGAACTTGCGGCCGGCCGCTTGTTCGAGCATGGTCAAGTGCAGCCGGATAAATCCCTCGATCTCCTCGTTGATTCGCGGGTGCCTCACGATCGCGTTCCGGTGGCGGAATACCTCGGTGGTCAGCACGAATCCCGGCGGAACCGGAAAGTCCGCCGCATGCAGTTCCTTCAAGAAAAACGCTTTGGCCCCGAGGAAGATGGGGTTATCCATCCACGGCGTCCGTTTGCAGAGCGGACTGATGATCAAGTCGGGATCGTAAGTCATCACCTCACGGATGAATTCCCGCGGCAGATGGTCTCCCATGCTCCGGATAGCGCGCACCGTTTCCGAGAGGAAGTTATCCAGTAGTTGAATGAGAAAAGCAGATGAGATCACCTCCCGCAGAAAGCTCTCGGAGGTCTTGTGGAGAACTTCTTTAAGCTCCGCTTCCGGAATCGGGTATGCTCCGCTCAAAAGATGGGGCACGATGGCCCTGAGGGGTGGATCGTACAGGTGCAGGTAGTACCGCTCGATGATCCCTTTCACGCTCTGTTCGAGGAACTCCAGAATGTTCGTGTACTGGTCGAGCGAAAGGCTGGCCGAGGAGAAGCTCGACTCGAGCATTTTCAGATTGGCATCGAAGCCTTCATCACGGATGCCGTCCATGACCAAGCCCTCCCGAAACAGGCCCAGGGCTTCGCTCACGCGCCGGAGCGTTTTGATCGTAATGTAATCCAGATTGATGTCCTGTACGATGCGCTGCATCAACTGTGAGGCGGCCTTCTCCAATCGGAAGGTCATCCCCAGCGCCTCGAACTTGGGCTCCCGGTACTCGCCGTACATCGAGGGGATGCCCGCAGCGACATGCCGCTTGTAGTAAATGTTCTCCCATCCTTCGCTCGGCTCCGGACTCAGAATGATGGACTTCAGCCGATCCATCAGCCGGTAGATCTCCCGGAGGGCGGTCACCTCGTCCCCTTTCGAAAGCGCTCCGTTCAGGCTCTCGATCTCCGATTCGGTGACGATCCGGCTCTTCCTCAAGAAGGGGATCACGTCCCTTGCTTCGAATGAGTACTTTTCCCGCAGCAGGGCATAGCTCCTGAGGAGAAGCCGCACCCGTTCTTTATCCGTTCCGGATGATGCGCTCGCTTCGGCGAGCAGTGTCTCGATCCGGTCTTCCGGCATCTCGAGAAGCTCCTCGGGCGTACACGCGGCCTGCCGGCACATCCCCTGTACGATCTCATGAACGGGCACGAACAGATCGCCCTTCAGGTCAATGGATTCGAGGACATCCGGCGGCACGAGCTTCCGCAGCGGTTCGATATCGCCATCGAACCAGAACCGGAGTATCCGGCGGGTCAGCTCCACGTGCGTATTGTTGCTCTCGGTGTGCGTCTGTTTGCGCAGAAAGTGGATCAAGCGATCGCGCCTTCGGGAAAGTTCATCGATGGCGGTGGTCACATCTCTCAGTTCGCCCTCGGCCCCGATCTCGGTGAAGTACACGGGGAAAAGCCGGGCCAGATCCTTCACGATCTTGTATACCGGCTCGATCTCCGCATTCAAAAGTTTGGTCACGTCTTTCTGAAAGAGGTCGGTATCGGAGATGAAAATGCCGCCCAGCCGCAGGTTGACGACCAGAGCCGGAAGGAGGTCTTTCATCGCCTGAGGGTCGTATTCGAAGAGTTCCAACCAGATGCGGATGTGCTTCACATGGTTCGGGTCGACCTCGATCTGCCACTCGGGAGTGATGCGGATCTCCCCCGGCCCGGTGAACCCGAAGTCGATCAGACGACGCACATAGAAATCGGTGATGGCGCGGTCTTCTGTATCGATCAATTCCTTGCCCAGTGTGAGCAGACAATCGAGTACCTCACCCGGAAGCTGAGAACGGAGGCCCGCGAAGAGGTCCATCAGATTCCCGGCGAAGGCGATCATTCGCTCTCCGGATACGTCCTTATGGATGTTGCGGAGAAGCCGGTTGATATCCCAGAGGAGGTTGTCCTTGAGGCGGCTCATGCCGGGCAGATCGAGGAGGTGAACCAAGAAATAGATCTTCTCCAGAGGGGCCTCGAATCGCTCGGCGGCCTGACGAAAATGGGCGGCGATTTCGTCGAATGAGGGAATCTGGCCGATCTGAGGCCAGTCGGCGGCTTGAGCAAGCGCTCGATGGAGCTCGGCAAAGTATGGCTTTCCCAGAGCGGCGGCGATCGGAGTCCACTCTCCCCCGAAGAGCGCCGTGTGTTTTTCGAACCAGATTTCCACATCGGTGGTGGATTCCCAGAAGCGAATGGACTTCTCCATGGCCGTTTTGGTGAGCGCCAATGCTTTCGGAGAGAGCTCCGTCAGTGCCGCTGTTTTGGGCAGATGTGCCTTGAAGTGACGCGAGACGCGGATACAGGCGGCCTCTCTCTTCGTCATCCACTGCTCCAAGATCTCCAGTGCCTGAAGGATCAATGGCTTGCGGATCGTTTGCTCCTCGGACTGATTGCCGATGAATTCGAGAAGCGTCTCCACGATCGTTTCCTGAAGGTGGGCATCGAGCGGCTCATCGGCGAACTTGCGTCCGATTTCCAGAAGGGTGCTGAAGGCCTTTTCGCATTCGGGTAAAGCGCTGTAGAACCAGAAGTCCCTCAGGAGAATCTCGCGCCACCGCTCGATCGCAAATTGGCGGTTCGAGAAGGGGTGGTGATATTCCAGAAAGAACTCCCGTGTTTTCTGATGGATGCCGAAATGCGACTTCGAAAGCGCGATGAACGCCTCATGTTCCGCCGGCAAGGGGATTTCTTCAGCCCGTGTTTGGGCCAGATTTGCTTCCAGAGCCTTCGATTGTAGAGGACGATTCATCGTTGAGTCTCCAAGAGGAAAATTCCCTCTTCCCCAATCGTGGGGGTGTGTATTATTGTACCATTCTTTCTATTTCCATGGGGAATCCCGGGATCGAACCTTGGAGGAGCGATTGAAGAGGCGCGTGCAAAAGACGCCCCTATCGGGGGGATCGGGGGTGTCCCCCCGAAAAAACCTTTGGGTGGGTGGCATTGGGGAAGCACGATCGTTCGAGGGAAGCCGCAAACGGCCTTGTAAAAGCAACCGCGGAGCGCTAGAATCTTACCATGCGATGGCAAAGTTCAGGGAGGAACGGATGAGCCCGAATCCGCATCAACCCAGACCTCAGCGCCCCCGCCGGAGGCGGGATCCGCGAACGCGGTTCCAGACCGTGGTGCGGCCGGAAGAGGCGGCCGGCGCAGCAACCGAATCCTCCCCGGAGCAAAGCTCACGGCCTTCTCCCTCACCCACTTCCCCCCGGCCTGAGGAGACGGGGGGGACTATCCTCTATCCCTATATCCTCTCGGACCTGAAGCTCAGCACCGCTCTCATGGCGGGGGTGATTGCCTTGGTGATCGTCCTCTGGATCGTGCTGAGGTAGATCAGTGGGGTACTTCGGCGGAATCCGGCGGTATCGGGTACCGATTTTGTAGCTTTGACTTTCGTTTGAAGAGCCTACTTTTTCACGTTCAGCTTCCGGATCGCTTCGATCAGTCCCTCCAGCGTCAGCGGATACATGGGGAAAATCTTCCCGATCATCTGAACGGTCGGGTGTTGCCAGAAGCGCTGATCCTCCGGGTTGAGCCACACGGCGTGCGTGAAGTGATCGGCGATCTCCTGAAGGCGCACAATGCCCGGCTTCTCGTTCCGCTCGTAATAGTAGATGGCCCCGTGCTTATGGGTGAGTTCGGTGGTGGCCATGCGGGCATCGCCGACCAGAATGACTTTATAATCGGGGGTCAGGTTGCGGAAGAGCCATTCGGTGGGCACCATTTCCTCTTTTTCCATGTCGATATAGACGTTATCGTAGATGCAGTTGTGGAAATAGAAGTATTTGAAATCCTTGAAATGGGAGACCGAATGGGCCGCCGTGAAGAGGCGGCTGCACGTTCGGGCGTAAGGGAGCATCGAGCCTCCCGTATCCATCAGCAGCAACAGTTTGGTGTTGTTGATGCGGCTGCGCATCCATCGGAGCTCGATATCCCCCGCATTCTTGGCGGTGGCATCGATGGTGCGTTCGAGGTCCAGTTCCTCTTCCGGTCCGATGCGCCCCAGGAGCCGGAGGCCCCTTAAGGCTACTTTGATCTGACGGACATCGAGCTGGAGATCGCTTCGATAGTTTCGATACCGGCGCTTCTGCGCGATTTGCACCGCCCCCCGCCCCCGGGATTCCCCCCCGATCCGGATCCCCGCCGGATGCCTGCCCGAATGGCCGAAGGGACTCGTGCCCCCCCGCCCGATCCAGTAGCCGCCCCCATCGTGTTGCTCCGTTTGCTCCTTCATCCGCTTTTCGAGCTCCCGGATGAGCTCATCGAGGTCCATCTGGTCGAGCATCGCCCGCTCTTCCTCGGAAAGAAGGGACATCACGTCGGCCATGCCTTCGGGACTCTCCAACCACTTCAAGATCTCGTCCCGAATGGCATCGGGCGTCTCGATCCCCTGGAAGTATTCCTGAAAGGCAAGGTCATACTGATCGAAGTGCGTCTCGCTCTTCACCAGAATGGCCCGCGCCAGATAGTAGAACTCCTCCAGTGTGGAGATGTACCCGTTGTTGAGGGCCTGCATCAGCGTCATCCATTCGGTGATGCTGACCGGCACGCCCTTGCGCCTGAGGGTATAGAAGAATTCAGTGAACATCGTCGTTCGGGGTGCTCCTCGGGGAGCCCGTCAGTATCTCCACCGCACCTCTCGTCCGGCGGGCGCCTGACCCATGAACGTTGTGTTGAAGTACTCGTAATCCACCTCTTTCTTGAGGAGGGTGCCGATGAAGGGGATCTCTTTGGCGATCTGCTCATGCGAGATGCCGCCCACCATGAGCGCCTTCAGCCAATCGAGGAGCTCACTGGTTGAAGGCTTCTTGCGGAATTCGTCCACGTTCCGCAGGGCATAGAATACCTTGAGCGCTTCCCGAAGCAGATTTTTCTCGATATCCGGGTAGTGCACCCGGACGATTTCCTCCATCATCTCCTTATCCGGGAACTCGATATAGTGGAAAATGCACCGCCGCAGAAAGGCATCCGGCAACTCTTTCTCCGCGTTGCTCGTGATGATCACGATGGGACGGTGTTTGGCGGTGATGGTCTCTTTGGTCTCAGGGATGTAAAAGGACATGATATCGAGTTCGTTCAGGAGATCGTTGGGGAACTCGAGATCGGCCTTGTCGATCTCGTCGATGAGAAGCACCACTTGCTCCGGTGAAGTGAACGCTTCCCCGAGCTTCCCTAACTTGATGTATTGACGAATATCGGAAACGTCCCGATCCCCGAAGCGGCTGTCGTTCAATCGCTGCACCGTATCGTACACGTACAGCCCTTCCTGAGCCTTGGTGGTGGACTTGATGTTCCAGATGATCAGGGGCTTCCCCAGCCCCTTGGCAATGCTGTGCGCCAGCAACGTCTTTCCCGTGCCGGGTTCCCCCCGGATCAAGAGAGGCCTCTGGAGTGCAATCGCCACGTTGACGGCGTTCCGAAGCGGCGCCGAAGCCACGTAGTCCGCCGACCCCTTGAATTTGTCGAATCCTTTATCCAGTAGCGGCATGAGACTCTCCTCCTAACTCAAAAACCCCGTCTGCCTCCAATAGCCCTGCTCGGGCACTCAAAGCTTATTCTATCATGGAGGGAAAGGGACTTCAAAAAATCCGGTTCGCCCCAAAGACAGCGATTCCGCTCTGGAGCCTTCACCCTCAGGGTGAATGACCTATGATCACCCCATTTCGGACTTTGTCCCGGAATTCCTCCACACCCCATGAACGATCGGGCTTCTCCGATCTCACCCGCCCGCCCAAAGGGTTTCTTGGGGGGACACCCCCAATTCCCCCACGGCAGAGATGTGTCTCTGCGCTCTCTTCTTCAATCGCTCTTTTTGGGCGTTCGCCCCAGGGAAAACCATCGGGGGGGTGGCATCAGAGAAGCGTGATCGTGCGAGGGGAGACACGGAAACGGCGAACGGGGGGCCGGGGCTTTCACTTCAACGCCGAATTCAAAAGGACGATGTGCCGGATATGAGGCTTTTGCCCCGCAAAGCCTCACCAGAGATTCCAATTGGATTTACTTTCGGGCCCTTTGCCCGCCGCCGCGGCCGGAGCGGGTACAGGGCCGGTGACGATGGGCAGTTCGACCGTGAATACGGCCCCCCGGCCCTCTTCGCTCGTGACGGAGATCTGACCTTGGTGTTCCTGAATGATCCCATAGCAAATGCTCAAGCCCAGGCCGGTCCCCTTGCCCACCGGTTTGGTGGTGAAGAACGGCTCGAAGATACGGCCGATGATGTCCTTCGGAATCCCGGGGCCGTCGTCTTCTACAATCACCCGAATGTTTCCATTCACCCGCGAGGAGCGAAGCGTGATGCGGCCTTTCCCGTGCGATTCCTTGATGGCCTGCTCTGCATTGACGATGAGATTCACGAACACCTGTTGCATCTGCTGGAAATCCGCCATCGTCTCCGGCAGATCCGGGTCCAGATCCTCGATCACTTCGATGTTGCTCAATCTCAGATCGTAGGCGCGCAGTTGGATCACGCTCCGGATCACCTCGTTTATGGAGATGAGCTTACGTGTGGGCTCTTGCTTGCGGGCGAACGAAAGGAGATTCCGGACAATGGCGATAGCCCGATCGGTATCCCCCTCGAGACTCGCAAGGTCCTCGAGCGCCATTTCGTCCTTGACATAACGTTTCATCAACTCGACGGTTGAGGAGATGCCCATGAGGGGGTTGTTGAGTTCGTGGGCGACGCCGGATACGAGCTGGCCCACAGCGGCGAGCTTCTCCGATTGGAGCAATTGGGCCTGACTGGCCTTCAGTTTGGCCTGCGCTTGTTCGAGGTCTTCCATGGCGGCCTGAAGTTCCTTATGGGACTGGGTGATGATCTCGTTCTGTTCCGCCAGCGCATTGAGGAGCTCTTGCTGTTCCTCTTCCACCCGTTTGCGCTTGATGGCCCCCGCGAGGGCGCTGGCCACGCTATCGAGAAGGCGCCGGGCGTGCGCCGTGCACACATGCTCGGGAGGCACATAGAGGTTGATCACCCCCAAAATCTGACCCTCGGAGAGGATGGGGAGGCAATGATGGCCGTGGTCGGTCATCCCTTCGCACCGATTCTCGTGCCGTTCGTCCATGTGAGAGGAAATCTGGGCCTGACCGGTGGCGGCGGCACGCCCGCAGATGCACCGGCCCATGGGCACCCGCGCGCACATGGCCTGCACGTTTTCATCGAGATTTTTGTGCGCCCGCATCACCAACGTGTTCGGATCTTCCTCGATCAAGAAAATGCAACCTTTGGATTCGAAGGAAACCCAGGGAACGGCAAGGATGCTATCGAGCACCCGATCGAGGAAGCTTCCCATCGGGATATCCTTGAGCGAAACCTGCAGGAGTTCATTGATGAGCGCCAGGGCTTCGGAAGTTCTTTGAATTTCCTCCTCCACCCGCTTCCGGGCGGTGATATCGTGAAAAATGGCGATGACCGCCGGTTCCCCTTTGTAGATCACGCGGCCTGAATACGCCGTGGCCCATACCACGGCTCCATCCTTGCGGATGGCGCGGACCTCATAATTCCGCGGCACCTCTTTCCCCCCGAGGCGGTCCCGAAATCGCTGGAAGAAGGCTGCCCGATCATCCGGATGGATCAGTGCTTCCAGACGCTCCTTTGGGAACGCTAGAAGCTCTTCCACGGAATACCCGAGGAGTTGGGCCATTCCATCATTGGCGAATACGAGGCGGGTGGGATTGGATCTGGCGATGACGATGCCCTCCCGCAGGTTTTCCATCAGCGTCCGATGTAGCTCCTCTGCCTCCCGCAGGGAGCGGGCCATCTCCGTTCGCTGGGTGATATCCCGGAGGGTGATGAGCATGCCTTTCACCTTGCCCTGGCTGGTGTGGAAGCTGATGCTGGCCTCGACGAACACCCGCCGCCCGCTCTTGTGCCTCATCTCCAACTCCACCAGACCCCGGGAGTTCCCTTTCGAGAGGCCTTTTTGGAACTTGTTCACCATGGCGGCCATCTGTTCGGGGGGGATCGCGGCGGTGAACTCGTCTATCCGCTTTCCTTTGACCTCCTCGAACGTGTATCCGATGATATCCTCGCCCTTGATGTTCCGGTCGACGATCCGGCCGGAGTCGTCAACGTAAATGATTTCGTCGTTGGCGCTTTCGAAGATTTCCCGGAAGTGGGACCCGTTAGGGATGTTATTCGATCGGGTGGCTTTGCGTTGCTTCATAGATTCCCTCCGGCTTATCCCCCCTCGGCTCATGATGCCTCCAGAGCAGCGGTGATGGTCGTGAGCAGCGTTTCCAACTTGCAGGGTTTGATCAAAAGCGAAGAAGCGCCCTTGGCCAGCGCCTCTGCGCGAACGGGCTCGGCATCGGCCACGCCGGTCAGCATGATGACCTTTGTCCGGGGATGAACGGACTTGATCCTGTGCAGTACCTCGAATCCGTTGATCCCCGGCATGCGAAGGTCCAGAACTACGACGTGGAAATCGCACTGCGTAAGCTCGTGGAGTGCTTCCTCGCCGTTTCCGGCAACCCGCACTTCATATCCTTCCATACGGAGGAAACGGCATACCGTCTTGCGGATATGCTCCTCGTCATCGACGAGAAGGATTCTTATGGGAGTGGGACTTGCCATGGTTCACCTTCCTTACCCGGGTGCTATGGCTCACTCGGGCTTTTCCACACTTCCTCTTCCGATATCTCTCCCCTGCCCCGGGTGACGGGGAGGAAATCCCCCCAGTATTCCCTCTCTTGGCGGAATCCATCCTCGATCGTCCGGAGCAGATCATCCAGCTTGCACGGTTTTTCAAGGCAGGCGTAGGCGCCGTCCTCGATCAGCCGGCTGCGGATCTCCGCCTCCGCTTTCTGGGTGGGACTGAGGGTGCTGAGAACGATGACGCACGTTTCCGGATAGTCTTGCTTGATGGCCTTCAGAACCTGTGCACCGTTCATCCCCGGCATCTTGATATCCAGTATGACGATGGCGAATTTCTGCTGGGAGAGCTTGAAAAGCGCATCAGCGCCGTCGAACGCCCCCTCGGCATCGTAGCCTTCTTCGTTCAAAAATCGCACAAGGTTCTCCCGGACGTGCTTTTCGTCGTCCACCACCAGCACGCATTTTCCCCTCGAGTACTGGGGGGTGACGCTGGTATTCCGGCTCGCTCCGTATTCGACCGCCCGTCGGACGGTTCCGAGGAGGTCTTCCAATTTACATGGTTTGATGAGATATCCAAAGGCTCGCCCCGCCAGGGCCGCTTGAACCGATTCCCGATCGGCCATGCCGGTCAGCATGATGCGCACGGTGTTGGGCGATCTCTCGCTGATGGCTCGAAGGAGTTCGAGTCCATCCATCCCCGGCATCTTGATATCGAGCAGGGCTACCTGAAATTCCTCCTGCGATATTTTTTTCAGGGCTTCCGGCCCGCTTGCCGCGCTGACGGCCTCATACCCTTCGAGCGAGAGCGCCCGGCACACGTTTTTCCGAATGTGTTCTTCATCGTCTACCACTAGTACCTTGGGGCGCTTCTGAAGCGGATCGGCAGCGGGCGGCGCATCTTTGGGTGGGACGGCCGCTCCGTTCGATGGGGAGGCTGAAGCCTCTCCGCGGGCCTGTTTGATCAGCCCCAGCAAGATATCCAGTTTGCAGGGCTTGATGAGGTAGGCGAAGGCTCCCTTCCCCATCACGATGTTGGTGACGTTCCGATCGTCAAGGCCGGTGAGCACGATCACCTTCACCTGAGGGTGATGGGCGTTGATCGTGTTGAGGAGTTCGATTCCGCTGGTACCCGGGAGCACAAGGTCGAGAATGACGATCCCGAATCCCCCCTGCGCGAGCTGCGCCAGAGCCTCCTCCGCATCCGAAGCCCCGGCTGCTTGGTAGCCTTCCTCCTTGAGGACCCGAAGCAGAACCTTTCTCGCTCTTTCGTTATCGTCAACGACGAGTATCTTGACCGGTGGTTGGCTCTGATCCATATGGCTTTCCTCGGTCGAAGATTGCGTTTGCCCGTTGATCGTGTGCGAAGGCCCTCCCGAAACTATCCCGTGGAAAGGCACTCCACAGATTTGGTCACGATGGGGAGCTCGACAATGAAGGTGGCCCCCTCCCCTTCCTTGGTGTTCACGTAGATTTTCCCTTGATGTTCCCGAACGATTCCATAGCAAATGCTCAACCCGAGCCCTGTGCCCTTGCCCACCGGTTTGGTGGTGAAGAACGGCTCGAAGATACGGTTCACGATATCCCGTGGAATCCCCGGCCCGTCGTCGGTGAAGGAAACCCGGATGATATCGCCCACTTTCTCGCTGCGGATGATGAGCTTGCCGCGGCCGTGGGCATCCCGCATGGCCTGCTCGGCGTTGACCAGAAGGTTCAGGAACACCTGCTGCAACTGCTGAAAATCGGCCATCGTTTTGGGGAGCTCGGGATCGAGCTCTTGGACGATCTCGATATTATCGAGATTGAGTTCGTAGGCCCGGAGTTTGATCACCACCTTGATGGCATCGTTCACGGAGATGTATTCCCGCTTGGGGTCCTGTTTGCGGGCGAAGGATAGCAGATTCCGCACCACGGAGGTGGCGCGTTCGGATAGGGTCTTGAGGTTCTGAAGGTCTTCGCGGGCGGTGGGATCTTCGACATACATTTCCATGAGTTCCACATAGCCGCTGATGGCCATCAGAGGATTGTTGAGTTCGTGGGCCACGCCGGATACGAGCTGGCCCACGGCCGCCAGTTTCTCCGATTGGAGGAGCTGGGCTTGGCTGGACTTCAATTGCTCCATCGTCTCCCGGAGTTGCGAATTGGTCCGGCGAAGGGTTTCTTCGGTTTTCTTCCGCACCTCGATTTCCCGGTTGAGCTCCTCGTTGGTCAGGGAAAGCTCACGCGTTCGTTTCTCCACCATTTTTTCCAGACCGGCGCTGTAAGCTTCGAGCTCCCGCTGGGTTCTCTGGAGATTGGCGGTCATCTGATCGAAGGCCATCGAAAGTTGGCCGATCTCATCGGTTCCTCCCCCGCCGATCCGATGGTTCAGATTCCCCTTCATGATCTCCACCACCCCCCGGTGGAGGTTGATGATCGGTTTGGTGATCGTTCGGGAGAGGAGGAACGCTCCGATGGCCCCCGCGCCCAGAAGCCCCAGAAGCACGAAGAGCATGGTATTCGTCATCTCGACGACCGGCTCGAACGCTTCCGCCGAGCCCTTTTCGGCTACGACGATCCATCCGGTCTCGGGCAGAACGGCATATGCCCGGAACACGCTATCGCCCAGATAGTTCTTGGCGCGGATTGCCTTGCGGCTGGATTGGATTTGCTCATGGTTGCCGCCGGGTATTAGTGCCTCGAGCTTCAGATCGCCGATCGAGAGCTGATTGCTCAGAACGGCCGCATCGCTCAGGAATCGGGAAGGGGTTATGAGATACCCTTGTGGATTGACCACATAGGATTCTCCCGTTTTCCCCAGTCCCGTGCGATCGGTGGTGATGGCGAAGATATCGTCCACCGTGTTCAAGAGGGCCACCACGCCGATCGGTTCGCCGTTCATCCGGATCGGTGCTGACGTGTAGAGGACGTATCCCCCGCCGGCGGCCTCCGCCTCGATCGTCCCCACATAGGCCTTCTCCTTTCCCATCGAGAGGGCTTCCTCCAAGCCCTGGCCCATGTTCAGACTCTCCGCGGGACGGGTGGAAGCCATGAGAAGCCCCTCCATGTTCCATACCACGATATCGCGAATGGATTCGTTGCTTTCCTTGAACCGTTGAAGCACGTAAGTCACGAAGGGACTATCCAACCGCCCTTGGATTTGATCTTGGTACGCTTCATCGGATATGACGGTGGCCAGCACCTGCGAGAGGGACTCGACGGAATTGACCTTGTCGGAAATCGCGGCGTGGATCTGGAGGGATTTGGATTGGGCGATGGTCGTGAGCAGATTCCCGATCTCCTCTTCCACCGCCTTCTTGGAGATGGTCCGTCCGATGAGCGTGCTGGATCCCGCCGCCACGAGGATGGCGGCAAAGATGAGGACTACCACCTTCCGCTTGATGGTCATGGCTCAGGTATCCGAATGTTTTGGCATCGGGTTATGGGCCTAGGCCCCCGAGATGCAGCGGGGCTTGGGGGACGGGCCGGCAGACCGGAAGACGTTTTCCACGCACTCTCGCAGTTCGGCAAGGGTGCACGGCTTGGTCAGATATGCCGCCGCCCCTTGGGCCAGCGATTGCGTCTCGAGCGATTCGTTATCGGCCACACCGGTCAGCATGATCACGATGAGATCGGGCAGCATCGCCTTCAGGCGCTGCAACACCTCGAGTCCGCTCATTCCCGGCATTTTGAGGTCCAGCAAAGCCAGATCGAACGGGTTTTTGGAAGCCAGAGCAATGGCTTCCTCGCCCCCCGCCGCCGCGGCGACCTCGTACCCTTGAGTCACAAGGGCACGGCTGAGGACCTTTCGAATGTGCTCTTCATCATCCACGATCAGTATTCTTCGGGAATGGTTCCCCCCATTCATGAATCCCCCTCCGCAAAACCCGAGCTCTCGCGTTCGCCGGGATCATTAAAGAAAGGTAAATATGATTGCGCATCCGGCATTAGAGAGCCGGTTTTTTTGCCCGCTGTTGTATCCTAGCCTACACCTTCGCTACAGAATCTGAAACATGGACAACCCTCATTTGGGTCGGGTGATTACCCCCAGAAGGCCTCCTGAAGCTTTGCGGGCCTCTGGGAGGATTGCCACAATCCGATCGTTTGCTTGAGGAGATCTCTTCTAAGCGAGTTCATCGAGGGGGTGGCTTGAGGGGGAGGAAAGGGGTATCACACGTGGGGGGAAGGAGAGGTATGAATGGTGGTCCGGCCGGATACCGATTTCCGCCCTCCCCCCGCCTTCTGTGCTCTCGTGGAGAAGGCTTGGGGAGAGGGCTCGGCACGGTGCATGGGTGTATTCTTTGGGAACCGTTATGGCTCGAAGGCCATCGGGTACCAATCGCTGATGCGGACCATATCCTCGCGATCGGCGCGGATCTCATAGAAGAGCTCGTAATTGGCCGCCGTGCGTTTGGTCGGAGAGAAACTATATTGCTCGACCCCATCCACCATCACGCTGAAAGATTGTGCGGCCTCGTAAAGGGCTTCCGGACTGAAGTGCTCAGGCCCCATCGTCTCGGCGGTGTGCCGGATCGTTTCAAGCACCACATAGGCGTTGGCAATGCCCAAGTACCCTACCCCCTGCGTCATCACTTCCTTGACGGACTCCGGGTGATAGGTGTAGAGGATCTGTTTGGTGAGGTCGAGGAATTCTCCCTCGTCCGTCCACCATTTCGAGGTGCGGATCACCAAGGATCTATCCAATTCCGGGAAGACTTGAGATTCGTTGACGAGTTTCCATGAGACGGCGATATAGGGATCGACGGCGATGATCTTTCCTTTTCCACCCGCCTCCCGATATTGTTTGGCAAAGTTGACCATCAGGCCGGGGGGAACAACGTAATCCGCATCCTTGAGGGCACTGGCTTCAGACCCCCAAGAGAAGGTGAAGTTTGTCAGGTATCCGCCGATCCACTGGAATTGATCGGGGTGGGCCTTGCAATACTTCTCGGCGGCTTTGAAGAACGCCGGTGTGTAGGCATCATCCCATCCCGCCCCGCCGATCTTGGCGGGACGGTTCTTCGGAAAGTCCGGATCGTTTTCCGAGAGCCATTTGAGGAAGGTGTATGCTTCATATTCCGGAACGAGCCCCACACAGAAGACATACCCCGGGGGAGACGCCTCGCTGGCCGGGAGAGAACACACAAAGAGAGGCATGTGATCGGCGTTCGCTCGAGATTTGAGCGATACCCCCGTCGGAGGGGTGGGCGTGAAGATCAGCTGGGCCCCTTTTTCCTTCAGCCACTCATAGCCGGGGATATCCTTGGAGGGATTATATTGGCTATCGTACTCGATCACTTTGAGCTCGACGCCGGGGATCAAGCCTTTCTCGTTGTAATATCGGACGAGATCCTTGAGGGCCATGTTCACCGTCTTCATGCCCTCCGAAGCTACCCCCGTGAGATCGGTATGATTGCCGATGGTGATCACTGTCTTGGTTTCCGATTGGTTAGCCTTGGGTGTGCCGGTGGAAGTTTGCTTCTCCCCACCATCACCCCCACCACCCCCGCATGCTGTGAGCACCATCAAGGCTGCGAGGACGAACCCTGCCAGAGCGACGAATCTCCCTTTCAAAACCATCCTGAGGCCCCCTGTGTTATTTTGCTCACTATTATAGCACTATCCTTTTACCCGTTGTTAAGAGATCCCCGGGGGCAACAATGGTTGACTCTCGAGATCGGCGGCTTGAGGCCATCGGAAGAACATATTGACCTTTGGGTGGTTTGGTGATAGAATGATCGCCACAAGGACAATGACCTCGCGATGGTGGGGGCATTGATCCGTGGGTGGAGGGGTGAGGGCAAAGTGAATAGGGAATGCTGCTTGGATCCGGAAGGACCGAGACGGCACGAACAGATGGAGTAAAAGGCCTTCTCGGTAAACGGGAAGGCCTTTTGATTTCGGGGATAAGGGCTCAAATGAGACTGGGTTTCATTGGCGCAGGGGTGGTGGGGACGGCGCTGGCGGTTCGCCTCCGGGAGAGAGGATATACCGTGGCGGCCGTAGCCAGTCGGAGTCCGTCATCGGCGGGAAAGCTGGCGGACGCCGTTCAGGGATGCCGGGCCTTCGAAAGGAAACAGGCGGTGGCCGATGCGTGCGATCTCGTATTCGTGACAACGCCGGATGATGCCATCCCCGGTGTCATCGCCGAAGTCCAGTGGCGGGCGGGCCAGAAGGTCATCCACTGCAGCGGCGCCGATTCCCTCGATGTTCTCGAGAAGGCCAGGGGCGATGGGGCCTGTGTGGGCGCCTTTCACCCATTGCAGACGTTCGCCAATGTGAATCATGCCATCGAAAACTTGCCCGGTTCCACTTTCGCCCTCGAGGCGGAGGGTGAGTTGCTTTCCACGCTCAAGGGAATGGCTGAGGCATTGGGCGGGCACTGGGTTGTGCTCGGCCCGGGGGATAAGGTCCTCTATCATGCCGCGGCGGTGATCGCGTGCAATTATATGGTCACTCTGGTGAAAATGGCCACTGATCTATGGGCATCTTTCGGAGTGGAGCCTTCGGATGCGGTGCGGGCTCTGCGCCCGCTGCTCCAAGGGACGGTCAACAACATCACCAATGTGGGGTTGCCGAACTGTCTTACGGGCCCGATCGCGCGGGGGGATATCGGGACCATTCGCAAGCATCTTGCGGCACTCGAAGCGCGGGCGCCCCAGATCGCCCCGATCTATCGGGCGATGGGGCTTCAAACCATTCCCATTGCACTACAAAAAGGGAGGATCAACGAGGAGAAGGCAAACGAACTGCGCTTGTTGCTGAGCAAATCCGTTTAACGACTCCAAGGGGGAAAAGGCCATGCGGATGATGATGAAAGGCAAGATCCATCGAGCGCGGGTGACCGAGGCGGATATCAACTATGAGGGGAGCATCACCATCGACCGAAAGTTGATGGAAGCCGCGGATATCCTACCCTACGAAAAGGTCCATGTCCTCGATGTGACCAACGGCGCACGCCTCGAGACCTATGCCATCGAGGGCGGACCGGGTGAAATCTGCGTCAACGGGGCTGCCGCGCGGCTGATCGCTAAAGGCGATACGGTGATCATCCTGACTTACCACTGGGTTCCCGAAGAGCAAGCGCGGGACTATCATCCGAGAAAGGTTTTCGTCAACGCGAACAACGAGATCGTTGAACTCTGTGCCGCCGCAAATTGAGGCTGCGACCGGGTGCCCCATCCGAAGCTCGAGGAGGGTGCCATGCGGATGACCATCAACCGGCTGATGGAAATGAAGCTACAGGGCGAGAAGTTCTGTATGCTCACGGCATATGACTATTCCACGGCCAAGCTCGTGGATGAGGCGGGCGTCCCCCTGATCCTCGTGGGAGATAGTCTCGGCATGGTGATGCTGGGATATGACTCCACGATCCCCGTCACCATGGATGAGATGATCCATCACACCAAAGCAGTTTCCCGGGCCGCAAAGAATGCCCTGATCGTGGGCGATATGCCGTTCATGACCTATCACACCTCTGTCGAGGATGCCCTGCGCAATGCCGGCCGGTTCCTTCAGGAGGGCGGTGCCCAAGCGGTCAAGCTGGAAGGCGGCGTAGCGGTTGCGGAGAAGGTCCGGCATATCGTGGCCGCAGGCATCCCGGTGATGGGACACCTCGGATATACTCCTCAATCCACCCATCAACTCGGCGGACCTCGGGCGGTGGGGAAGACCGTAGATGCGGCGGCTCAGCTCCTCCGAGATGCCCGGGCGCTCGAAGATGCCGGGGTATTCGCCATCGTTCTGGAACTTGTGCCCGCGCCGCTGGCGAAGCTCGTTACCCAGAAGGTCAGAGTCCCTACGATCGGGATAGGGGCCGGCAAGGATTGCGATGGCCAAGTTCAGGTGATCCATGATCTCTTGGGGCTGTTTTCGGATTTTGTTCCCAAGCATGCCAAGCAATATGCCAAGCTTCGCGAAATCGCCCGATCGGCCATTGCCGCGTACATGGCGGAGGTGAAGGAAGGCGCTTTTCCCACTGCTGCCAATAGTCCAACGATGGATGAGAGCATCCTCAGCCAATTGGAGTGATACAAGTCAGCGACCGTGCAAGAAGAGGGCCGCTCATCCGCCCGCCGGATGAGCGGCCCTTTTTTCTTTCCCATGGCACCATCCCGCTTTTATCGGGTTGACATGGCCGACTGCTAGAGTTTATCATGCTTCCAAAACCAAGGGGGAATCGTGCCCGATCGCCACTTCCCCGCCCCTGGCGTCAGTGTCATTCAACGGATTCGGAAAAGCAGTGCCTTGCGAATCCCCTTGGAGCTTGCTCCAACCCCCGAGCCACGGGCGCTTTCTCTAGCGATTTTTATTTACGGATTTGCGGGCGTCATCATCCTCGGCACGATTCTCCTCGTCCTCCCCTTTTCGAGCAGAAGCGGGGATTGGACCTCATTTCTCGATGCACTGTTCACCGCCACTTCGGCGACGTGTGTGACCGGCCTGACGGTGGTGGGAACGGAATCACACTGGAACGCCTTCGGGCAGGGCGTGATCTTGGGGCTGGTGCAAGTGGGCGGATTCGGCTTCATGATCAGCGCCACGCTGCTCTGGGTTGCCCTCGGCCGGAGGATCGGACTCCGCCAGCGGTTGCTCATCGCGGAATCCCTGGGCATGGATGAGGTCGGCGGGGTGGTGCGTTTGGTGAAGCGCTTTGCCCTGATCACCCTCATCATCGAATCGGCCGGGGCGGGGCTTCTCTACCTCGACTTCTCTTCCGAAAGCTCCACCGGCACAGCGGTGTGGCATGCGTTCTTTCAATCCATCTCCGCGTTCAACAATGCCGGCTTCACGAACCTCGGGCAGGGCCAGAGCTTGATCCCGTATCAAACCGACGTCGGCGTGCTCATGGTCATCGCCGTGTTGATCTTCTTTGGTGGGATCAGTTTCCTCGTCCTCGCCGATGTGGCCCGGGGCCGCCGATTCGATCGTTTCGGCCTCGATACCAAGATCGTGTTGGTGACCACAGGGGGGCTTCTGGCGATCGGAACGATCGTCTTTCTCATCACGGAGTATTCCAACGCTCAAACGCTCGGTCCCTTGGATATCCCCCATAAGATTGTAGTCGCTTTCTTCCACTCGGTCAGCCCTCGAACGGCGGGCTTCGAGGCGGTGAACATGGGGGCCGTGGCGGACTATACCCTGTTTTTCACGATCGTGCTCATGTTCATCGGAGGGGCGGCGGGCTCCACGGCGGGGGGCATCAAAGTGAATACCTTCGGGATGCTCATCGCTACCATCGGCAGTTCCCTCAAACAGCGGGAGCATCCAAGGGCTTTCGGGCGCGAATTCGAGCCGCAACAGATCTTTCGGGCGCTTACGGTCTCTATCTTGGCGCTGATGTTCATCACCCTCGTGGTACTGGTGCTTCAAACGATCGAGGACTTCGACTTTCTCGACCTCCTCTTCGAGACGGTTTCGGCGTTCGGCACGGTGGGGCTTTCCACCGGCATCACGCCGGAGCTTTCCATCGCCGGCAAGCTGATTATCATTGTGACCATGTTCATCGGGAGATTGGGGCCTCTCACCTTGGCGCTCATCCTTGTTCAACGGCAGAAACCCACCACCCATCGCTATCCCCATGATGTGGTGCGGATCGGGTAAACGAAGGAGGCGATCATGAAGAAACAGGTAGTGATCATCGGATTGGGACGATTCGGTTACTCGCTTGCTGAAGCGCTCTTCTCCATGGGCCATCAAGTGCTGGCGATCGATACGGACGAGAAAAAGGTTCAGAACATCGCCGCTCACATCACCCATGCGGTGCAAGCCGATGCCACTGACGAATCCGTGCTGAGGAAACTGGGGGTCACCAACTTCGATGTGGCGGTGGTGGGCATCGGATCGGGGATTCAGCATAGTGTCCTCTGTACGATCCTTCTCAAGAAACTCGGCGTTAAATACGTCATCGCCCGGGCGGAGAACGAGCTTCACGGGTCCATTTTGGAGAAGATCGGGGCGGACAAGGTCATCTATATTGAACATGAGATGGCCGCCAAAATCGCACATCAGCTCAATTTCCCCGAAGCGGCGGACTATGTATCGGTGGCGCCGAGCTACGGGGTGGCCAAACTCGTTGGGATTCCCCGATTTGTGGGGGTATCTCTGGGCGATCTCGGGTTCAGTCAGCGGACGAAGGGTGGGGCGGTTGCACTTCTGCTCAGGCGGGAAAAGGAGGTCATCGTCACCCCCGATCCCTCGGAAATCGTCGCTCACGGGGACACGCTGATCGTTTCGGGGAATGACGATGAGATCGAGAGGCTTCTGGCAAGGCCCGTGGTTACGAGGAAAGAGGAGAAGGAAAGAAAGGACTGAAAGAAGCGGCGCTCGCAAACCGAGGAGCACTTGAATGGAAGATAGAGGAGCCGCAAATGGACCTCTTGTGGACGATGGAATGTGCCCCGCTAGGGGGCTTCCGATGCCGGAAATTCAGACTCTGGCCATACCGTACAGCCGCTCGATGATTTCCTCCGCTCCCTTTACGATCCGGTCTATCACCTCTCGGACGGTGGGGATATCGTGGATGAGGCCCACCACCTGCCCGCACGATTGGAGCCCGTAGTCGAGCTCTCCCGTCTCCAGAAGCCTTTTGCCCCGTAGCCCGCTGATCAGCGGGGCAAGATCCTCTAGCTTTGCGCCCCGGCTTTCCATTTCCGCAACCTTCTCGGCGATGGGATTGCGAAGCACGCGCCCCGTGTTCTTGAGCGAACGTTGCACGAGCATGGTGTCCCGCTCGGAGGCGCGGAGAAACCATTCCTTCACTTTGGGATGAACCGGCGCCTCTTCCGTTGCCACGAATCGCGTGCCCATGTTCACCCCTTCCGCTCCCAGCGCAAGTGCGGCCACGAATCCCCGCGCATCCCCGAATCCCCCCGAAGCGATCACCGGGATTTTCACCGCATCGGCGGTGAGGGGGATCAGAATGAGAGAGGTCACATCCTCTTCGCCGGGGTGCCCCGCGCACTCGAAGCCGTCAATGCTGACCGCATCGCATCCGATCCGTTCCGCCGTTTTGGCGAAGCGGACAGCGGTGCATTTGTGGATCACCTTGATGTTCGCCGCCTTCAGCCGTTCCATGTACGGTTCCGGACTTCTGCCCGCCGTCTCGACGATCTTCACCCCCTCTCCGATGATCGTATCGATGTAGCCTTCGATGTTGGCCGGGCGCATCGTGGGAAGGAGCGTAAGGTTCACCCCGAACGGTTTATCGGTAACGGCGCGCATGCGCTCGATCTCGGCGGCGAGTTCCTCCGGCGTGGGGAAGGTGAGTGCGCTGAGAATTCCAAGTCCCCCCGCCTCCGATACCGCCCCCGCAAGTTCGGCGCGGGAGACCCATTGCATTCCCCCCTGTACAATGGGGTAACGAATGCCGAGGAGCTTCGTTAAACGTGTTTCGAACATAACTTCCCCCGAAGAGAATCCAATCTAGCGTAACTGAACAAGCGTAGGGAGTCAACGGGATCACGCGGTGGCGGAGTCCCTCGACCGGCGGAGGATTTCTTGGGCGGCCACCACACCGGAGGCCGATGCTTGCACGAGTCCCCGGGAGATCCCCGCGCCATCGCCGATGGCAAATAGGTTGGCCACTTCGGTTTCGAGGTTCTCGGTGAGGTGAAGCCGGGAGGAATAGAACTTGACCTCGATCCCGTACAGAAGCGTATGCGGCGAAGCCACCCCGGGGACGAGCTTATCCATTGCCACGAGCATCTCTCTGATTCCTTTGAGGAAGCGATAGGGGAGCACGGCGTTGAGGTCTCCCGGTGTGGCGCTCTTGAGGGTGGGTTGGACAATCCATTGCCCCACGCGGGCGGGGAGAGAACACCGGCCTTTGAGCATATCGCCGAATCGCTGTACCAGAGCCCCTCCCGCCAAGAGATTGGCCAGACGCGCCACCGAACGCCCGTAAGAGATGGGATCTTTGAAAGGTTCGGCAAACGTGGCGCTCCCGAGAAGAGCGAAATTGGTGTTCTCCGTCTTCCGGTCGGCATAGCTGTGGCCGTTGACGGTGATCACGGGGTCCTCCCCGCCGGTGGATTCCATGGTCACTTCCCCCGCCGGGCAAACACAGAACGTCCGAATGCGATCGTGGAAGGTCCGGGAGTAGAACTTGAGCTTGGGTTCGTATAGCACATCCGTGAGGGGGGCCATCACTTTTTGCGGGACTTCAATGCGGAGTCCGAGATCGATCGGGTTGTTGTGAACGGTAAGGTTGAGGAGACGCGCTTGCCTCATCAACCAATCGGAACCTTCCCGGCCCGGCGCGATGACCACGAACCGGGCATCGATCTTTTCACCCCAGTGGGTCATGATCCCCTTCACGCGCCGGTCCTTCACCAAGATGGAATCGACCTGAACATCCGTGCGCATCTCGACGCGATCCGCCAGAAAATCGTGCATGGCGCTGAGGATTTGATGACTCCGCTCGGTGCCCATGTGGCGGATGGGGAGCGAAACCAATGCAAGGCCGGCGGTGCGTGCCTTCTCTCTCAAGAACTCGACCTGCGGTCCGACGCCGTAAAGCGCCTCCGGAGCCCCGAATTCGACGTACGTTCGGTCCACATATTCGATGAGGTCCTCGACCGTTCGGAGGTCCATGTACTGATCGAGCCGCCCCCCGACCTCCGCCGAAAGGGTGAGTTTGCCATCGCTGAAGGCTCCCGCCCCACCCCAACCGCTGACCATGCTGCAGGGGGCGCATGCGAGGCAATTGGAGTGGTTGTTGATGCTCGGACAGTGGCGCGTCTTGAGATCGTGGCCTTTTTCTAACAAGAGGATGCGAAGTTTGCGACCGGACCGTGCCAACTCCAGGGCTGTGAAGATTCCCGCCGGTCCGCTGCCGACGATCACCACATCATAGGTTTCGGTCATGACTCATTCCGTGCGAATCTAGGGCAGTAAGCCGGCGATGTTCGGGGGATGAGAGGGGGGTTAATCCTTGATCTTGTAGCGTTTTTTGAAGCGCTCGATCTGGCCGGCCGTATCGATAATTCGTTGCTCGCCGGAGAAGAAGGGATGGCATTTGCTGCAAACCTCAACCTTCAGCACCGGCTGCGTTGCACCCGTCGTAAAAGTATTGCCGCACGAACAAATGACCTGCGCGTTTTCGTAATACTTCGGATGGATCTTTTCTTTCATGGTGGTTATTGTTCCCCATCGGCAGGATGGACGCTGACCTGCCGCTGATACTTGTTCGCCCGCTCGAACTTGACCTTTCCGTCGATCAATGCGAAGAGGGTGTGATCCTTGCCCAGGCCCACGTTCGCACCCGGGCGGATCTTCGTACCGCGCTGCCTCACGATGATAGAGCCCGCGCGCACCGCTTGCCCGTCATATCGCTTGATACCCAGCATCTTCGGTTTGCTATCGCGCCCGAGTCGGCTGCTCCCGCCCGATTTCTTATGTGCCATTTCAATGACCTCAATCCACTCTCAGGGCTAGTTCGTTGTGATCTGATCGATCGAAAGCCGGGTGTAAGGTTGCCGGTGGCCACGCTTCCGCATGTAGCGGGTCTTGTTCTTGTACTTGAACACGATCACCTTCGGTTTCTTGGCCTGCCGTACGATGGTCGCTTTTACCTTTGCACCTTGGATGGCTGGTTGCCCCACGAGGATTTGATCTCCATCTGCAACAAGGAGGACTTGATCCAATTCGACGGCAGTGCCCTCTTCGCCGGCGATCTGTTCCACATCCACCGTTTGCCCCGGCGAAACCTTATACTGCTTTCCTCCGGTAGAAACTATCGCGTAAATGATCGTCCTCCGCCAAAAATACTCCATAGCATTTTACCAATTACATCGAATTTGTCAAGCTAAACGAACTTCCCAAAAAGAGCGATTGGAGAAGGGCGTGCAAAAGACACCTCTCTCGGGGAGATTGGGGGTGTCCCCCCGATTTTTAGGGAGTTGCTCTGGCCTCCCGAGCGTGAACTTGCTAAAATGGAACACACGAGACCTGAGGTGAGCAAGGGTGCCGGCCAATCTGACCCCCGCCTATTTCGAAGCTGAAAAACGTTACCGTGCCGCCGAGACGATCGAGGATAAGCTGAAGGCGCTGAACGAAATGCTGGCGGTCATGCCCAAGCACAAGGGCACGGAGGTGCTGCGGGCTGAGCTTCGGACGAAGATCGCCAAGCTGACCAAAGAGGCGGCCAAGGAACAAGCCACGGCCAAACGCGGGGGCGTTTATCATATCCCCAGAGAGGGCGCCGGTCAGATCGCCGTCATCGGATTCACCAATGTGGGGAAATCCCACTTGCTCGGTTCGATGACCGCCGCCACCCCGGAAGTTGCGGATTATCCCTACACCACCAAGGTGCCTCAGGTGGGCATGGCGAAATTCGAGAACGTCCAGATTCAGCTCGTGGATATGCCGCCCATCACCGATCAGGATGCTCGACCGTGGTTTGCGGCGATCCTCCGCTCAGCCGATGCACTGCTTCTTGTGGTGGATCTGGAGATCGATCCCGTCACCGAAGTGCGGGAACTCGTCGCAGAGCTGGCCAAATACAAACACGGTGTGAATGGACTCGACGCCGGATCGGGGGAAATCCTGTTCACCAAACGGGCGGTGATCGCGGGGAACAAAAGCGATCTCGATCCCGATGGCGCCCATCTGAGAGAGCTCGAAGCGGCCTATCTCGGAAAAGTGCCTGTGGTGGGAATCTCGGCCAAGTGTGGCACCGGGCTGGATGCACTGAGGAAGGCACTGTTCGATTCGCTGGGAGTGATCCGTGTTTACACCAAGAGTCCGGGCACCCGAGCCGATCTTTCCGACCCGATGATCCTCAGGGTTGGCAGCACGATCGAAGATGCCGCCGAAGCGGTCCATAAGGATTTCCGCCGCAACCTCAAGTATGCTTTGATCTGGGGCTCGGGGAAGTTCGCCGGTCAGCGGGTCAAGCGTGACCATGTGGTCCAAGATGGGGATATCATCGAGCTCCATGCGTGAATAGGTGCCGATGAACTTCAACGATGAAGATCACTTCTGAGTGTTATCCGTGCCTCAACCGGTTGGTTTATCAGGCCGCAGAGTTGGCGACGGATGATCCAGAGCTGCGGCAAAAGGCTATCCAAAAGGGGCTCGACCTTCTGGAACGGAGTTTCTCCCTTTCGAAAACCTCCATCGCTGTGGCCACTCCTCTCCATCGGGTGATCCGGGAGATCACCGGTAATCCCGATCCCTATCTCAAAATGAAGGAGGCGGAAGTGGCGATGGCGCTCGCGCTGGGGCCGGACTTCGGTCCGCGCGGGAGCCTTCGCGACGAGATGATCTTGGCCGTGCATGGCAACTCGATCGATTTCTTCAAGGGAATGGACGAGATCCGGGCGGATCTCGGCGCTCCGGTCCGCTTTGCCATCGATCATGTTGCGGCACTGGAATCCAAATTGGAACATGCAAGCCGGATCCTTTACCTTGCGGACAACACCGGTGAGGTGTTCTTTGATCTCAGGCTCATGTGGCGCCTCGGCCGCTTCGGGGAAGTGACTTATGTGGTCAAAGAGTCGCCGGTGCAGAACGATGTCACCTTGGCCGATCTCGAGCGCTTCGGTCTGAGGCGGTATCTTTCGCGCGTGATCACGACCGGAACGGATACGCCGGGCGTGGATATGGATCTGGCTTCGGAGGAGTTCAAGCGGGAGTTCGCCTCCGCCGATCTCGTTCTCGCCAAGGGCATGGGGTACTGGGAAACCCTCTCCGAGCTCCCGCCGCAGGGGAAGGTCTTCCACTTGCTCAAGGCCAAATGCATGCCGGTGGCCCGCTCGCTGAATGTGCCCCTCAATAGCTATGTAGCGTTGTTGCGCTAGATCGCCCGCGGCATGCGGCCCTAACGCAGCGATTGAAGAAGAGAGTGCATAAGACACCTCACTCAGGGGGATTGGGGGTGTCCCCCAAGAAAACCCTTAGGGCGGGTGGGTGGGATCGGAGAAGCCTGATCGTTCATAGGGCGGGGGGAATTCGAGTGCAAGATCCGGAATGAGGTGTAATGGTAATTCACCCTGAGGGTGAGGACTGCAAAGCGGAATCGCTTTTTTTGGGTCCGGCGCCGTGGTTAAGAACAGGGCGTATGAATAATCTCCTCCTCGAAGGTCAGCCGGGAGTGGGGAAGACCACCCTTCTTCGGGCGGTCGCCCGTGCGATTCCCTCCGCTCGAATCGGGGGCTTTCTGACCGAAGAGATCCGGGAGAACGGCATCCGGATGGGCTTTCGGGTGGAGACCTTCGACGGTCGTTCCGCCGTTCTGGCCCATACCGCCTTCAGATCGGGGCCGGTGGTGGGGAAGTACCGCGTGGACGTGTGCGCATTCGAGGAGATCGGCGTGAACGGTCTGGAGCGGGGGCTGTCCGAGGCCGATATCCTTCTGGTGGACGAGATCGGCAAGATGGAGCTTTGTTCCGAACGTTTCAAGGAACTCGTGCTCCGCTCTCTGGATTCTCCCAAGCCGTTGGTGGCCACGATCATGTCCCGGCCGCATCCGTTCGCGGATCGGATCAAGGCACGCCCGGACGGCGAGCGCCTCACGGTGACCGTGCGGAACCGCGATGCGCTCGCGGATCTCCTCGTTCAGAGGTTGAAAGCAGCGCTGGGACGATGATGCTTCCCATTTCTTCGGTTGAAGCCCTCGCCGCTTCTGTGATTGTGTTCGTTGCGGCGTGGGTTCAGGGTTCGATCGGGTTCGGATTGGCCGTCGTTGCGGCCCCGCTTCTCGTCCTGATCGAGCCCGATCTGGTTCCGGCGCCTCTCATCCTGAACGGACTTCTCCTCACCTTCCTCATCGCCTATCGGGAGCGGCGTTCTATCGATATGGGCGGCATCGTCTGGGCCACGATCGGTTCCATGGGAGGGATGGCGGCGGCGGGGGGTGTACTCTTGGTGATTTCCCCCTTCGGCTTCACCGTCCTCTTTTGCACGCTGGTATTCGCGGCGGTGGGGTTGAGTGCGCTCGGCCGGACCATCCATCCTACCCGAAGAAGCGCCCTCGTTGCCGGTGTGCTTTCGGGATTCATGGGAACGACCTCTTCCATCGGCGGCCCGCCCGTGGCGCTCCTCTATCAGAACCTTCCCCCGCCAAGGCTCCGCGGCACCCTTTCGGCGTTCTTCTGCATTACCGGCGTGATGGCGCTGGGAGTGCTAGGGGCGGTCGGAAAACTCGGATGGACGGAGACGAAACTGGCCCTCCCCCTCTTGCCCGGACTCGTGATCGGTTATGCGCTATCGGGGTTCACGGCGGGGGTGCTCGATCGGTATCCGGCGCGCCCCGCCGTGCTCGTCCTTTCCGGCCTTTCGGCCGTCGGAGTTCTCCTCCGCGAGCTCCTGTGAACCGTTCACCGTTTGAAGACCGTTCGGATCTATGGCCGGATGAAGAAGCGGGGAATTATGCCGATCTCCCTCGTCCCATTGGGATACGGCCTTCCGTAAAGGTACGGATTGACCTTCGGAGCACCATGCGGGATACTTGACTGCAGTAAGCCCCAGAAGCAAGGGTAAGGAGGAAGGTTTGATCGAAAGCTTCGATGGCAAAGAGCCTCGCATCGCACCTTCGGCCTATGTGCATCCGCTGGCGTGTGTGCGGGGAGATGTGGAGATCGGCGAATACGCGATGGTCTGGCCGGGAGCGGTCATCACCGCGGATGCGGGCACGATCCGCATCGGGAAATGCACCATCATCGAGGACAATTGCTCGCTCCACGTGGGCACGTATGAAGATTGGCTTCAGACCCGGCCGGGATTTCTCGAAATCGGCGATTTCGTGACGATCGGGCACGGAGCCGTGGTCCACTGCCGAAGGATCGGGAACCATTCGATGATCGGGATGAATGCGGTGGTGCTTCAAAACGCCGAGATCGGCGAGAGCTGTGTGATCGCCGCCGGTGCGGTGGTGCCGGTGGGCTTGAAGGTGCCCGATCGCTCGTTCGTGGCGGGGGTTCCGGCGAAGATCAAGAGCGAGATCCGAAAGGATCAGGCCTACTGGGTGGGGGAGGGGTTCGAAGAGGATTTCTCGTATTATGCGGACTATATTCGTAAGCTACGGGAGTCGCGGCGCATCGGACCAAGCCCGATAGAGGGGTGAATTGATGGATCGGAAGGTGGCTTTTATCACGGGCGCAAGCCGCGGTATCGGCCGGGCTACCGCTCTGGCCCTCGCCGAAGCCGGATTCGATGTGGTGCTCACGGCCCGGACCCTTCGCGAAGGCGAGACACATGAGTACCGCGTGCCCACCCCCGATGGCAAACCCCTCCCCGGCAGTCTCGAACGCACCGCGCAGGCCGTCCGCGCCCTGGGGCGTGAAGCCCTACCCCTGCGAATGGACCTTCTGGATCTGAGCTCGATCGATGCCGCCGTGGAGAAGGCGCTCGGCACTTGGGGGCATTTGGATGTGCTGATCAACAACGCTACATATCAGGGCAAGGGCCTCGACGATCCCTTCGAGAAGCAGACGATCGAGGATCTAGAACGGGTCTTCCGGGGGAATGTCTTCGGACCGTTCTATCTCACGAAAAAAGTGACGGCCCACATGGTCGAACGCGGCGGCGGCATTATCATCAATGTGACCTCGGGCGCGGCGGAGAACGATCCGCCCATGCCGGTGTGGGAGGGGAGCTGGGGCTTTTCCTACGGGGCGAGCAAGGCCGCTTTCCATCGTCTCGCGGGCATCCTCAACGTGGAGTTGGGCGGCAAGGGCATCCGGGCGTTCAACCTTCAACCCGGGGTCGTGACCACCGAAGCCATGTTGGCCACGTTGGGGGAGAAGGGCCGGATGGCGGTCGCCTTCGGCAGCGCCCCTCCCGAAGTCCCCGCCGCCGTGATCCGATGGTTGGCCACTTCCGATGAGGCCGTGGAATTCCTCGGCAAGACGGTTCAGGCCCAGAGCGTCGCCCGGAAGCGCGGACTTGTTCCCGGATGGCCGCCGGTGTAAGGCTCTCGGAAGATACCCTCCCTCGATCGGCCCCTTCCTCGTCGGGTGAGCTTTGGGGATGAAAATCCCCGGATTTCGGCGGAGAGGGGAATATTGAAATCCCCTCATCGGTTCGAGTATAGTGATTGCACCTTTATTCCGGCGGGAGAGGCATGACCAAACGCGAGGAAACGAGGGCGGTCCCCCCGGCGGGGGAAGAGGCCGCGGAGATCGCCGAACAGTATGCCGCCTTGCTCGATACGATGGAAGAGGGGGTGGTGATCACCCGGGGGAATGCCACCCGTTATGCCAATCGTGCTTTTCGCGAGATGACCGGATGGGTCGGGGTCCCGGCAGAGAATATGCCGTCACTACTGGCCATGATCATGCCGGCGTTCGGGGAAAGCGGCAACGGTTCTTCGGGGGGTGAAGGCCATCGGCCGCCGCTGTGCGGCGAGTACCGGATTCAATGCCGGGACGGCGAGATCAAACACGTTCAGATAACGAGCGTTCCCGTCCCTTACGAAGGGGCGTCGGCTGATCTCTCGGTGGTTCGGGATATCACCGAATACCGGCGGATCGAGGTGGCGCTTCTGGAGAGCGAAGAGAAGTTCCGGGTGATCCTCGATAGCACCCGCACGCCCATCGTGTATTACGATCTCGAGGGGAATGTCCTTCTCATCAATCAATCGGGAGCCGCCATCATGGGAGGGGTTCCGGAGGATTTCATCGGCCGGCGGGTGCACGATATCTTCCCGAAGGAAGGGAGAGCGATCCTCAGGCGGGTGAAGCGGGTGGCGGAGGGGGGGAGGGGGCGGGAGTTCGAGGATTCCGTGGTGCTTCCCATCGGCGAGCGGTGGTTCCTTTCTTCCTTTCAACCGGTGCGGGATGTGGGGGGGAAGGTATTTGCCGTGATGACCGTCTCGCACGATGTGACGGAGCGCAAGCGCCTCGCGGAAGCGTGGCGCGATTTCTCCCGGCGATTGGTCGAAGCTCAGGAGCAAGAGCGCCGTTCGGTCGCGCGCGAGCTTCACGATCAGATCGGTCAGAACCTCACCGCGCTGAAGCTCCTCCTCGGCCCCGTCCTCTCCCGATCGGCTCCCGAAAACGCCGGGGTGATCGCAGAGGCCCGGCGACTCATCGATGAACTGGTGGGGCGGGTGCGGGAGATCTCTCTCGATCTCCGGCCCTCGATGCTCGATGATCTGGGATTGCTCCCCGCCTTGCTCTGGCTCGTGGAACGGTACGAATCGCAGACCGGGGTGCGGGTGATCTTCAAGCACATGGGACTCGATCGCTCGTTTCCGCCTTCGGTAGCCACGGCCGTCTATCGGATCGTTCAGGAAAGCCTGACCAATGTGGCCCGTCATGCCCGGACCGATCGGGCGGTGGTGACGGTCATGGCCGGCGACGAAACGTTGACCGTTCACATTCGAGACGAAGGCATCGGCTTCGATCCCGGATCGGCCGGCGCTTCAGAGGCGTCTTGCGGACTCATCGGGATGCGGGAACGGGCCCAATCCCTCGGGGGGGAACTCGTGGTCAGCTCCATGCCCGGGAGCGGCACCGATGTGGTGGCCCGAATTCCGCTCGGGCTCTCGGAGAAATGAATGGCGACCATCGTTCTGGCCGATGATCATGATGTGGTGCGGCGCGGGCTGCAATTCTTGCTAGAAATGGAGCCCGATCTCGAAATCGTGGGGGAGGTCGCCGATGGTCTGGAAGCCGTGCGTCTCGTGGAACAGCTCCGGCCGGATGTCCTCGTGGTGGATGTGGTCATGCCGAATCTCACGGGCATCGAAGTGTGCCGCCGGGTGCGGCAGATTTCCCCGCGGACGAATGTGGTCATGGTCTCGATGTACGCCAACGAAGCGTATGTCTTCGAGGCCTTCCGGGCCGGCGCCAAAGCCTATGTGCTCAAGACCTCCACACAAGAAGAGTTGGTTCCGGCGGTGCGTGAGGCGGTGGTGGGGCGGCGGTATGTGAGTCCGTCTTTTCCCATCGCCAAGCTCGAGGCCTATTCCCGAAAGGCCGCCGAGGGCGAGGTGCTCGATTCGTACGAGATGCTCTCCGACCGCGAGCGCGAGGTGCTGCATCTGGCGGTGCAAGGCCTGACCAATGCCGAGATCGCCGAAAGGCTGTTCATCAGTCCCCGAACGGTGGAGGACCACCGCGCGAACATGATGCACAAGCTCGGCCTCCGGACCCATGTGGACCTCGTTCGGTATGCCCTCAAGCGCGGTATCCTCCCGATGGATACCTGAGTTGTCTTCCCTTCCCCTTTCTGCCGGATGCCGTACACTTACGGATTGAAGAGGCCGCGGCGCTCCTCGATACTTGTCTTCAGAACGCCGAAGACGGAGGTAAGCGTTGGCAAGAAACACGAAGTTCGATGTGGTCATCGTGGGATCGGGGATGGGCGGGCTCTGCGCCGGAGCCCTCTTGGCGAAGGCGGGCTACCGGACCCTGATCCTCGAGAAGCGCGAGCGGATCGGCGGGCGGTTCTCCACTCAGGTGCTCGAGGGCGTCTATAAGTTCCCCACCGGCGCGGTCTATCTACACCAATCCGGATACGTGCCGCAGGTCCTTCAGAAGCTGGGGATTCGGGTGGAACTCCGGGAAGTTCCCGAATACGTGTGCCGGATCGAAGGGAGGGAATACGTCCTCACCGGCCGGAGCCGCCTACGAAAGCTCCTCGATATCATCTCCAAGAACCATTCCAGCCGCGGTGAGCGGAGCCCGGCCCTGAAGATGGAGGTGCCCGCCGAGGAGATCATGAATTCGTTTCGGGATGAAGTGATGCAAGCCGTCACCCGGCCCGCGAAGCGGAAGGCCGGCCTCTACAATATCACCGTGCGCGATTGGCTCCTCCGCTTCACCGAGAACCCCTTCGTGCACGATCTCTTCGATACGTACTGCACCGGATTCGCCATGGCCCGCGCTTGCGAGCTCCCCGCCTCCGAGCTCTTCTACGTGATGGGAAAGACCGCCGGCATGACCGATGTATGGATGGTCCCCCGGGGCAACATCACGGTCATGGAGGAGTTAGCCAGAGTCGTCAAAACCAACGGGGACGTCTGGACGAATTGCCGGGCGAAGAAGATCATCGTGAAGGAGGGTGCGGCCAAGGGCGTGGTGATCGAGAAGGATGGGAAAGAGGAGGAGATCCCCGGCAAAGTGGTGATCGCCAACGGACCGCCGCGGCACACGGTGGAACTTGCCGGGGTGGAGAACTTCACGGAGGAGTACCTACGGGAGATGCGTGTCAAGATGCGGCCCCATCCGTGCGTGTTCATCGCTGTGGCCGCCGAGAAACCGATTTGTCTTGAGAAAGGGCAGCGCGCCGGACTCAACCTCCTGTGCTCCCGCCGGATTCAGGCGGTGCTCCCTCTTACCAACGTATGTCCGGAGCTTGCGCCCCCCGGCGAGCAATTGATCTATCTCATCGGCGAGCCGCGCTCCACCCTTCAGCCCATGGACGAGAAGTACGAGATCGAACAGTGCCTCCTCGATATCAAGGAGCACTTCCCGAACTTCGAGAAGTACGGAAGGATCCTCATGATCGATCCCCACAACGTGGATCACGATCTTCCGGAATCGCACGGATGGGAGACCAAATCCTATTTTCTGCCGGTCCGGACCCCCGTTCGGAATCTCTACAGCGTGGGCGAGGCGGTGACCGAGCCGGGGATCATCGGCACCTCGGGCTGTGCCGGGAGCGGACTCAAGGTGGCGGGGATCATCCAGCGGACGATCCGGCCCGGCTAGGGAGCGAAGGAAAAACCGCCGGCCCCGATCCCATCCCGTGTGCTCGAGATCGTTTGGGGCCGGATCGAGATGCTCTCCTCTTCCCCCTTGTCGCGGTGGGCGGGCAAACCCCCCCGGGGGTTTTGCCCGCCCACCGCCCTCTCTCGGAGTAATCCTCCGCTTTCCGAATCACCACGGCATGTTGGTGGTTTCCATGCCCCCGTCGATCTCGAACACCTTGCCCGTCACCCATCGGGCCGCGGGGGAAGCCAAATACAGTGCGGCCAGAGCGATATCCTCGGCATCCCCCAATTCCTTCATCGGTGTGAGATCGCGCATCTTCTGAAGGGAGGCTTCGTCCAGAAAGAACCGCAGGGCGTCCGTCATGATGGAGCCGGGAGCGATGGCGTTCACCCGAACGCTCGGCGCAAGATCATGGGCCATCATCTTGGTGAGGTACGCCAGAGCCGCCTTCACCGATCCGTACACGGTGAAATGCCGCTGCACGATTCTCCCCGCCGCCGAGCTGATGTTGATCACACAGCCCTTGCTCTGCCGAAGGTAGGGGAGGCAAATTCGGGTGCAAGTGAAGGCCGAGGTGACGTTGAAATCGAAGGCGTCGTTGAATTCCTTGCGTGAGGTTTTCTCGATTTCGTTCGGGAGTGCCCCGCCGGCGTTGTTCACCAGAATATCGATTCGCCCGAAGGCGGCCACCGTCTTTTCGACCAGATTCTGGAGCTGGGCATCATCCCGAACATCGCAGGGCACGGCGAGGGCCTCCGCTCCGAGCGATCGCGCCTTTTCGGCGGCGGCCTCGATGTCCTTCTGCGTGCGCGCCGTGAAGACCACCTTCGCGCCGGCCTCGGCGAAGGTGAGCGCGATGCGGTTCCCGATGCCCTTCCCCGAACCCGTCACCACCGCTACTTTGCCGTCCAATCTGAACTTATCCGTGATCATGTGCCGTCCTCCTCGATGTTATGCCTTTGTGCCGCGGATGCCGGAAGTCCGCATATTTTGAAGTTTAGACCAAAGCGCCGGAATGCGCCAGCGGCCCGGCAAGGTCCCAAAAACAACGATTCGCTTTGTAACCTTCACTCTCAGGGTGAATGACCTTAGTCACGTCACTGCGGACCTTGCCCCGGAATTCCCACACCCCCCATGAATGATCCGGCTTCTCCGATCCCACCCACCCGCCCAAAGGGTTTTCTTGGGGGACACCCCCAATCCCCCTGAGTGAGGTGTCTTATGCACTCTCTTCTTCAATCGCTCTTTTTGGCGCAAGGTCCTCGATCCCCAGCCTTGCGAGCGTTTCCCGTCTCTGGAGTCCGGTGGCCGGATCCCATCCCCGAAGGCCGTAGTACTCATGCTTCAAGCGCTCGAAGGCCTCCCGGGGCAGAACTGCGCCTCTCCGGGAGACGGGTTCGCCGCTCGGACCGGGGACGATCAGCTTGCGGTTGAGATGCTCGCTCGAAAGCGGCGCCGTATGGAAATAATCGAGCAGGGCATCCCCTTCCCGACGGCCCCTCCCTTCCCGCACCAGAATGGCCCGTTGGAGGTTGAAGATCCGCTCGCCGATGGCCTCGAGCTCCTCGCGGGAAACCTCCTTGCCGATCACCGCCGAGAGGGCCTGACTTTCGAGTGAAGGATCCCCCACATGTTCCGAGCCGTACCGGACCCAGATGACCGGCCAGAGGAAATCGCAGAGGATGAGGCTTTCCTTGGCGCACGTGCGATCCTGAATGCGTTTGGAAGCCAGAGCCACCCCATCCCACGAGGTGAAGTCCGCCGCCGCGGCGCTGCCCCAGAAGCGCTCGGCCATGTTTCGGAAGACTTCTCCGGTCATGAAGGCGTCTTTCCCGCCCTTGAGGGCATAGACCCATTCCATGACGGCCAAGCTCACCTCGTGGAGGGCCTGAATGGGCCGCCGCGGCTCGGTGGCCCAGAGAAGCGCGGTGATGGTGTAAAGGCGGGGATCGTAGGTTCGGACCTCGTTGGCCCGGGAGGCCACGAGATCCCCGAGGGCTTGAACGGCCGCCGGGCCGAGTTCCTCGGCGGCCTGAAGAGTGCCGCGGGACAGAAGTCCCCCGAATCCTTCCCGAAGGGCGATCTTCCGAACGAGGGCTTCGATGAACTCCGGGCCCCCGATTCGGGAAAGGGGAAGGCCGGTCCCGGTCTCGCTCAAGATGCCTTCCTCGAAGCACCGCTCGAGCCACTCGATCATCGGCTCGATCACCGCCGTATCGAGTCCGTAATGATCGCACAAGCGATTGGCGTGAAAGATGACCTCGTTCCACCGGCCGAAGTATTTCATCGCGGGACGGCGGTACGTGTTGGCCGATTGGCAGAAGAATTTGCCCTCCTCGCCGCTCTCGGCGCGATACACCTCCCGCGTGCAACCGGCGATGCATCCCCAACAAGCACGCCTTCGGGTTCGGCCCGGGATGGCCGGAACGTAGGGATCGTAGGTGCCCTTGCGCAAGTGGAGAAGGCGCTCGGCGAGGGCGCTCAGCCTTTCGGGATCGGCGGCGGCGGGCCGATCATCGCCGACGACGGCGATGGCCTTGAGGTTTTTGGAACCCATCACCGCCCCGAACCCGCCCGAGGCGCTCGAGTCCTCATCGGCCAGCACGGTGGCGAAGGGGATGAGGTTCTCTCCCGCCGGACCGATCGCCGCCACGCGGACCTCTTTGCCGAGCTCGGCCTTGAGGGCTTGCCGGGTTTCGATGGCGCTCCGGCCCCTAAGATGCGCGGCATGGTGGATCTCCGCCTTTCCGCTATGGAGGAATAGGTACACCGGCTCTTCCGATTTCCCGGTGATCGTGAGCGCATCGAATCCGGCGAACTTGAGATAGGCTCCCCAACTCCCGCCGGCGTTGGCGTAGGAGAAGGACTCGGGAACGGTGACGGGCGATTTGCCGGTCAGCACCCAGCGGGAAGCGGCGAGGCGCGGTAATCCGGCCAGAGGTCCGGTGGAGAAGGTGAGCCGGTTTTCGGGGGCGAGGGCGGGGGTGGAGGGGGGGAGGTGATCCCAGTGGATCTTGGCCCCGATGCCCCGCCCCCCGATGAACCGCCCCGCGAAGGCATCGGTCGGCAAGAGTTCCATCCTCCCCGAGGAGAGGTCCACTTGGAGGATTTTCCCGGCGTATCCGTGCGATTCCATGATGTTCAACGAAAGGCTATCTTGTGAAAAGCGGGCGGGCTTGCCGCGCCGGTCATTCCATCTGCATGCGGTCCGTTAAGCCTAAATCGGCGAGGGTCTGCTCAAGTTCCCTCTGGAAGCTTTGAGCGACAGAGGAGTCGACCGTGACCGAAAGTTCGATGGTGATTTTCAGCTCGGAGCCGGATCGCAGCTTCGGCAGGACTTTCGTCCCAAGCCGGTTCCAGATCTCCGGAGGTACATCGCCGCGGATTCGAATTGTTCTCATAGGAGGCGGGGCGGGCGCTGGTGGGGATACCTCTTCAGGTTCAGGCTCACCGATGGGTGGCGTCTCCGATGGCGGGGAAATAGTTACACCCCCGGCGGAGGATGCCGGCTTTACTGTAGTTCTCAAGTTCTCTGCCTTGTTCTTGGTGAGCAAAAAGACGCCCGGCTCAAAGTTAATCTCCTCCGGGGAGATGGGTTCCGCAAACCAGACCCGTTCGTAGGTGCCATCCGGCTTCTGGCCTGACGCAAGTCCAAAATCGCCTTTGGCAACGAATTCGACGATCTTTTGGCGAAGGGTTGTCTCGGGATCAAGCAGCCGTGTGAGCGAGCCGTTGAGGAAACTCTGGCGCAAGCTGACAGCCGGCAAGCCCCC